>Ga0209201_1000048_pt1 | contig 194585 bp, 151 predicted proteins | sample AD_UKC055_MetaG_FD_184411 | JGI IMG/M metagenome (GOLD analysis project Ga0209201, IMG submission 184411) | Active sludge microbial communities of municipal wastewater-treating anaerobic digesters from USA - AD_UKC055_MetaG (SPAdes) (version 2) | ecosystem: Engineered > Bioreactor > Anaerobic... | reverse complement strand
TCCCGGCTGTTTTTTTTGCCATCGTGTCATCCTTGGAGGTGGTCATGATGGCATTATACCGTTCCGGGGTTGCTGGCACCCAGGCGTTCCGCGGTTGCTGTCACTTGGCCCGTACTCGTAATCGAGGCTCGAGGCTCGTTCCTTGTCACCGGACTTCGGACATCGGGATTCGGGACTGGGACCTCGATTCCGAATCCTGAGTCCCAGCTCCAAAGTCTCAACTCCCAGGTCTCAACTCTTAGGTCCCCGCACCCAGGACCCCCGTCTCAGGCAAACTTCAAAACGTTTCCAAATAGCCAATAAAATATAAGCAATAATCAATAACCAATAAACACGACAATCCGAAATGCCCAATGACCATTGATCAATGAAAAATGACCAATGAATTCCGCATCGTTCCCATTCACCTATTTCACCCATTCACCCATTCACCTATTCTCCCTCCTCCTTCTCCCTCTCCACATGCACGTCGATGGTCCCCTTCGGGTCGCAGTCCTTCAGGGCGCCCAGCATCCCACGGACGGCGCCGGCGATGAAGTCGCGGACGAACGATTTCATGGGCACCGCCCGTCCGTCCACCCGCACGCTGACGTGGCCGGGCCGCGGCTGTTCCAGAAAACGCGTCTCGATAAACGCGGCCAGTCCGGCGGCGTCATCGAGCGCGAAGCGGGGCACGCCGAGGTCGATGCCGGCGTCGCTGACCAGCGCCACCAGCCCGTCGCTCCGCTTGCAGATGGGCTCGTCGTGCTGCTCGGGCCGGAACACCTCGATCTTGGGCTGGCGGTCGCTTTTGTATCCTTCCGAGAGCACCAGATCCACGTCCTGGACGAACCGGTCGCGGATTTCGTCCAGCGTCAGGTCCCGCTCCACGTCCCGGATCATGGCCAACCGCCACGGCGAGGCGATCACGGCGGTGTGGGCGCCAGCTTGCTTGTGCCGATAGCTGTCCTTGCCCGGGTGGTCCACTTCGAAGCCGTGGGAATCGTGCTTCACCGTGGCCACGCGCCAGCCGCGACGGGTGAGTTCCGGAATGAGCTTTTCAAGCAGGGTGGTCTTGCCCGAGTCGGACTTGCCGACGACGGAGAGAATGGGGATCATGGCACAAGCCTCAACGGATGAGATTCGGCCGCAGACCGGTGGCCCCCCCTCAGGTGGCAGCGGCGATGGGCCGGGTTCTGGCGGGCGTACCGGTAGCCGCAGCGGATCCATTTTCAAGGGAGGGGAGCAGCGTGTCAACGGTTAGTTCGCGGGTGGCCGTAGGCCGCGTCCGCCGGACGCGGCCCGCTGAATCCGCACGATCCATGGGATCGTATTGGTTGATCCCGCGGCCCGGCCGCGTCAGCGGCCGCGGAATGTAGCCCGGGCCGAGAGGCCCGAGTAGGCGGCGCTCATACGGCGTGGCAGAGCCGCGCCAGCGGCGGGAGAAATTGATCGGGATCCGCACCCTGTGATTCATGCGTTTCTGATAGATAACGGATGGAATTAGAAGTGTTCGGCGCGTTCCTTCTTCTCTGCCGCTCCTGCGGAGCTCGGCCTGCGAACTCCTCCGCTGACCCGGACCTGTCGGTCCGGGCTACACTCCGCCGCCGCTTGCGCGGCGGGATCCTGCCGTAGGCCGCGTTCGGCGAACGCGGCCTACGGGGCCGGAACTACTTTTTGGGGGGCGGCACGATGAAGACGAAACTGCCGCCGAAGGAGCCGTAATCGGAACTGGTGACGCCGTTCCGCGCGCTCCCCTTATAGGAGGAAGCGCCGGCGCGAATCTCGATGGTCACCTTGCCGCCCTTGGCGGCGGTGATCAGACCGGCGTGGACGGCGGCCGTGGCGATGGATGAGTCGTCGGTGTACAAGTCGGTGCCCCAGACGCTGCCCAGCGTGCCGCCGGCAGGAAATACGAACGTGTAGCGCTGGCCGTTCTTGCCCCGCAGTGCGCTGGCGCTGGTCTTCCAGTCACTGATCAGCTCCTTGCTCTCCTGGGCCGAACCGGACACGAAGGCAAAGCTGCCGTCATAGGAGCCGTAGTCGGAGCTGGTCACGCCGTTCCGGGTGCTCCCCTTGTAGGCGGAGGCGCCGGCGCGGATCTCGAATGTCACCGTGCCGCCCTTTTCGGCGGTGATCAATCCCGCATGGACCGCCGCGGTGGCGATGGACGAGTCGTCGGTGTACAGGTCGGTGCCCCAGACGCTGCCGAGAGTGCCGTTGGCGGGGAAGAAATACGTGAAGCGCTGGCCGTTCATGCCCCGCAGCGAGCTGGCGGAGGTGTGCCAGTCGCCCAACGTGCTTTTCGCCTTTCCGCCGGCTGCGCCGGTGACGAAGACGAAGCTGCCGCCGAAAGAGCCGAAGCCGGAACTGGTGACGCCGTTGCGGGTGCTGCCCGCGTAGGAGGCGGCGCCGGGGCGGATCTCGATGGTCACCTTGCCGCCCTTGGCCGCGGTGATCAGGCCGGCATGAACCGCCGCGGTGGCGATGGACGAGTCGTCGGTGTACAGGTCGGTGCCCCAGACGCTGCCCAGCGTACCGCCGGCCGGAAATACGAAGGTGAACTGCTGGCCGTTCTTGCCCCGCAGCTGGGTGGCCGAGGTCTTCCAGTCGCCCTGGGCCTCTGCCCAGGCCGCCATACCGGCCAACAGGCAAACCAACACAACCAGCGTGACGCGCGTAAACCGAATCATGGTGCCCTCCTAAATTGTGAAAAAATCAAGAACGCGGATTTATTTCCATTCGTCACCGTGCGCTCTGTGCCAATAGACGGACTCATTGTCAGATTCATCACGATTGTTCCGGATGCGGCCGAATTGGTGGTCCCCGTCCGCCGGCGATGATGGCGAATCGGCGGCTGAGCGCACTACCGGTGGCCGGGCGGCGGGTCGATGAGCGGGCCGGCGCGCTCGCGCAGCAGCCGCACCAGGCCCTCGTCCATGAATTCGAACTCGTCGGGGATGTGGAGGCAGACGATCCGCCGGGTCCGGTACAGGTCCTTGAACCGCTTTTGGATGCGGTTGCGGTGGCGCTTCTCCATGACCAGCACCAGGTCGGCCCACTCGAGGAGCTCCCGCGTGAGTGGCACCACGGCGTCGGCGTCAAGCCCCGCCGAGCGGACCTCCAGCCCCGGCGTGCCGCGAAACACCCGCTCGGCGGTGGGGCTGCGCAGCTTGTTCTGGCTGCACAGAAATAGTACCCGCCGCGGGGCGGGGCGGGCGCCGTCGGCGGCCGCGGCACCGACGGGCGGGAATTTTGCGGCGGCGGCAGGTGCTTCGGCCAGGCGGCCGGAGAGCACGGTGACGGCTCCCGGTGCGTCCGGGCGGATGTGGACGATCGGCCGCCCCCGCTCCAGCGCGCAGGCCACGATCTCGGCGGTGCCGCCGGGGCCGCGGGCCGGCTCGCCGTCCCAGACGGCGATGAGCACGTCGCAGTGATCGACCACGTGGCGGCCGGCGTCGCGGTAGGCGACCTGGCGGGCCGCCGCCGCGTCGAGTCCGGGAAACTCCTCAGCCAGCGGGCGGGGGTGCAGGCAGACCGGATCCGGATCCCGGTGGAGCAACGCCTCGAACTCCTGCCGCGACGTCGGTCCATCAAACTCCGCGGCATATTCGGCGGGCGCCAGCGGCAGCACGGCGCCGAGCGTCGCCGCCGGCGCTTCCAGCACCACCTGCGCGACCAGCCGGTCGGCCCCTTCAGCCAGGCAAGACAGGACCCGGACGGCGGGCAAGGCCGGGAGGCCGGCCGCCCGGAGGATCTCGCGGTGTAGGGCACTCCGGACGGCAGCGGCCACCGCACCCGGATCGGCGAGCCGCCGGTGGCCAGTGACGCCGATGCGGAGCACAGACGTCGCGGCCGGTGTGTCGGGGGGAGGTGTCATTTGGGCGGCTTCTCGGCCTTCCGTTCGAGAACGAATCCGTGCTTGTGAAGCACGACCGGAATCGTTTCGGTGATGACCCAGTCGAGTTCCTGGTCTGCGGCCGGGACGTCCCGGAACGCGGCGATATCGCGGTGGAGCCGCAGCTCCGGCCGAGTTTGGGCGGTCCAGGCGAATCCGCGCAGCATCTTGTCGCGCAGCCAGATGTCATGCTCCAGGCAGACGAGCATTTGCCTCTCGTCCGCGTTGAACGTGTAAGGAGCAGTGGCCGCCACGTCCGCCGGGCGCAGGCGGCGGATGACATATCCCAGATCGGCCAGCTTGGCCAGAGTCAGTCGGGCGGTGCCCCGGTTCATCTCCTTGACGGCTTCGGGCAGCTGGTCGTACGGCACCAGCCAGGGATGGTGTTTCGCCCGGTCGTCCCGCGACGCGCCGTGGCGCCAACCCTCAACGGTCTTCATTTTGAGCCAGGCTTCATGGCACGCTTCGGCGAGGGCCTCGAAGATCGGCGCTTCGAGCTGGGCGCGGGCCACGATCTCCTGGAAATCCTTCGTCACGTGCAGATTCAACAGGTCGGGCGGCGGCAGCTCCGCCACCCCGAAAAACCGGGCGCCGTTCAGGTTGCTCATGTGGGCCACCGATTCGAGGGAGCGGGCGCCGTGCAGGAACTCCCTGGTGGTGAGGAACGCCCGCAGCACGCTGCCGCTGATGGCTGCCTCCTTGGTGTCGGGATCGATGAGCTGCGGATAGAAGCGGTCCAGGGTGGAGCGCAGGATGATGGCCCGGCGGATGAGGAAGGCGGGATCGTCCTCCGGCCGAGACTCCGTGCGGCCGCTGGCGGCCTGGCATTCCGCCGAGATGGGATTGGGGCCCTTGATGTTCACGAAGCCGCGCAGCCGGCTGACGAAATCGGGTCCCTTGACGGCGCGGAACGCCTCCTCGACCGCGCCCCCGGCGCGGGTCCGGTCGAACACCTCGAAGCAGGGGCAGGTGCCGCCGGCGAAGACGAAGATGGCTTTGCCCAGGGGATAAATCACGCCGTCGGCGGTGAACTGGGCGTCCTGCATGGGGGCGAGAAAATCCTTCAGCCAGCGGAGTTCGCCCGTGTCGAACTCGTCCCAGAACACCAGCGGGATCCGGCCGCGGATGGCCGCGTCGCGCACCTGCTGCAGCGCCAGGTGCAAGCCCCGCGGCCCCTCCATCTGGGACAGGTTGAACTCGTAACTCCCCTTGTCGTCACCGAACAGCTCAGCCACGAGCTGTTTGATGGCGAACGATTTGCCCGATCCCGGCGGTCCGAACACGGCCAGCGACAGCGGCCGCCGGTCTTCGGCGTTGTTCTGGTACGCCACAATCAGGTTGCGCACGGCGTTGATCCGCTCGATCTCCTGCCGGTCCACGGTGAAGAACTTGCCGTAGACGGCCTTGGGCGCAGCCTGGAGTGCGGCCGCCGGACCGCGCCGCACCACTTCCACGGCCTTGGCCGCGATGTACTCGAGGCTGGGTCCGGTCAAATCCTGGAGGAGGTCGGATCGATAGGCGGAAGCGGCGGCCGGATCGGGCTTGCTGGGCGAGACAGCGCAGTCTGTTGTCGCCACGCCGTCCAGCAGACAATGATCGATGGTGCTGAAATAGGCGTCGGCCGGCTCGCTCTTGTCCGCAGCGGGGTGGAGCAATTCCCGCAACCGCTTGTTCGCCGTCTCGGGACCGAACTTGTCCTTCGGGCCGAAGCCGCATTCGTGGCTGGCCATGATGGCCGCCAGCGCGCGGCCCACGGCGATGAAGAGCGGGTACGTTTCCGGATCGAGCTCGTGGCGGGCCAGGGCGGCGGACAGGATCGAAGCGTTGCCGAAGATCAGGCCCGGGTGCTTCGCCTCCCAGGCGCCCTCGAGGTGCTCGGGATGGTAGAGAAATCGCTCCAGCCGGGCCTGGGGGAGAAGCGGCGGCGCTGGTTCGCCTGGTCCGAGGGAGCGATTATGCAGCGGCAGGCGCGTGAAACAGGCCGCGCCTTCGGCGTCGAAATGCACCACCACCCGCCGGCAGCGGGCCAGATCGAACGCCGACGGGCCGTTTTCGAACTCCTGGACCATCGCCTCGATCGACCGGTCCCAGGATAACGCCTGCGGGATCATGGCCCGGCGCGCCCGTAGGGCGCCGACGCTCAGCACCACTGTCAGCCGGTCGGCGTGGTGCGCGATCAGGTGGTTCCAGAGGGATCCCTGCGCCAGGGGCGTGCCGGTCTTCAGGATGATGGACCGCGGGGCGCCCCCCTCCCGGATGGCCGCCGGCCAGCGGTCCTCGGCATTGCGGAAGCCCAGACCGAGATCGTCCAGCACCACCAGATCCGGATCCGCCGGGGCGTTGGGCGGCTGCTGGATCTCCGGTCCCTCCTCAGGCATCTGGCAGCCCAGGAGCTGGCGGATCCGCCAGACCTGCTTCCGGCTCTTTTCCACCTCGGGGTGCAGCGACCAGATGGTGAAGCTCTGCAGAGCTTTGTCCGTTTTCGGCGTGCCGGTGACCGTGGGGTCCAGGTCGGCGCAGGCCATCTGGACGAGTTCCTGCAGGTACCAGGCCCCGCCGCGCCACCGCTTCATGGTGGTATGCGGCAGTCCCTCGGCGAAGCGCCGCGGCGCGGTGGGGTGGAGCACCAGGTTGTGGTCCCACATCACGTCTCCGGCGATCACGACGGTCTTCGGCATGGGCTGTCCTCCTCGGTCGGCGGTCCGCCTCCGCGCGTGCGGCGCGGGGTCTCCGGTTGCAGGTCGGATGGAACGATCAAGACTAATCTAGAACAAGCCGCCGCAAAAATCCAGCCGAACGATGCCGGCATTTATTTCGCGACCGTTGAAATCCGGAGACGCCAGGCCAAACAAAATCAAAAAGGGCTTGAACTGGGGGAATCCGGGCTTAGAATATGGGGGATTCGGTTCTCCAACAGAATTTGGCATTTTGCACAGGAACGGCATGCGCTATGAGTGACGTATTTCTCAGCTATGTCGAGGAAGACGCTCAGGTCGCCGTGGACATCGCCGCCGGCCTGGAGCAGGCCGGGTACACCACCTGGTGCTACACCCGGAACAGCCTGCCGGTGATTCCCTACCTGACTCAAGTCCGCAACGCCATCGATCAGGCGCAGGCCATCGTACTGATCGTATCGCCCAACTCGGTCAGGAAATTCAACCAGGTGAATGTCGAGGTGGTCCGCGGCTTGGAGGCGCGCAAGCAATTCATCCCCATCCTGCTGAACATCCGCTGGGACGAGTTGAACAAGCTGCAGCCGGATTGGGCGCTGGCCATGGGGGGGGCCGTGGGCGTGCCAGTGACGCCCGAGACGGTCCCTCAGCTCATTCCGCGGCTCGTGGCCGGCATGAGCGCCAAGGGGATGCTGCCAAAGGCCCGCGAGACCTTCAGCCGCATCGCCGACCGCTACCCGTTCCCGCTGGCGGCCGTGTACGCCAGCCGCATGATCGCCGGCGCCGAAACCGGCCAGGCTTTCCAATTCCACGAGGGACTGCGCGACATCGGCGCTGCCGTGATCCGCTACGTGGCGGTGGTGGCGGCGGCGCACTACCGCGGGCGCTGCCGGATGGGCGCGGCGCCGGAGACGTTCACCGAGGGAGCGATCGGCCAGTTGGTTCAGCCGCAGCCGGACACGTGGGTGGCGCTGGCCCACACTGCGTTGGGCCTCTATCCGAGTCCCGATGACGCCTGCATCCGGTCGCTCTACGCGTTCTTCTTCGACCGGAAACATCGGGATGACGCCATGGGCCGCGCCGCCGGCAAATTGCAGGGTTGGATCGGCCAGGCGGGCTCCAAGCTACCCCCTTTTTCCGGCGGCGACCTGTTCGAGCTGCTGGCCAAATACCGCGTCCATCCCCAGGGTTGGGGCACCGACGGCGCCGTGCTCCCGGTCGAGGAATACCGGCAGCGGGGAACGCTGCTGGCGGAAGCGCTCGACGCGGCGCTCGCCGAGCTGGAGTGTCTCCTGCAGTTCCCGCTCCTCGGCGTGGCGCCGGAAAGCAGCGCGGGGCGGGGCGTTGACCGGGCCGTCGCGCTTAAGGCGATGGGCCGGGAGATCGCACCGGTGACCGAGACGGTCCGGACCGGCAAGGCGCTGGCGGCCGGCCACGTCTATGTGTGCCGTCCCGGTTCCGGTGGGCCGGAGCCGTGGCTGGACCTGTTCCCGCTGATGAAGGTGCGCCGGTGCCGAACCTGCGACCGGCCCACGGTGGACGCCCTGGGCGGCGGCGGGAAGACAGCGGTCGTGTGGGAAAGCCCGGCCTGCGGGCACACCGACGAGCTGTCGGCCGATGACCGCCGCTCGCTGGAGCATTTCATCGCCAATCGCGAGGAAGCGCCCCCGTCGCCGGGCATCGCGCCCTACCTTGCGGCGCTTCGTGAAGTGCTGGCCGATGGTGAGATTTCATCGACCGAGCGTGAGAAGCTGGAGTTTCTGGCCAAGATGCTGAAGCTGCCGGCGGAGCGCGTCGCGGAGCTGGAGCAGCAGGTGCGGGCCGAACTGGAGGGGCCCATTGTGAATCGCCTCCGCGAGCTGCTCAGTCAGGCGCACGAGCTCACCACCGAGCAGCGCGCCGCCCTGCGGGAGATCCCGGACGCGCTGCAACCCTCCGCCGAACGGCTGGAGGTGCTCGCAGCGCAGGTGCGCCGACTCACGGAGCGGTACGCCGATGCGGTTCGGGAGGCCGCGACCGCTGCGGGCGGCATTCCCGCCGGGCGAGCCGGACTCGACGCACTGGCGGCGGAGCTGGAGTTAACTTCCGAGCAGGCCGGACGGCTGGAAGCCGGGGTCTGCCAAGAGCTGGAGAGCCGCCGGAAGGTCGTCGAGACGCCCGGCACGCAATCGCCTCCCGCCGTCGAAGAGGCCGCGAGCCCGACCGAGGTGGTCTGGCGGAAAGAGACGGCATCGCCCGTGGTCGGGGTGGCGGTGTTCGGCGATCCGATCCGGGTGTTCAGCGCCGGAGCGGACGGCGGGGCACAGGTCCACGACGCGGACGGCCGGTTGATTTACTCGGAGCAGCTGGGCGGCCGACCCTACCGGGTGCTGGGCGCGCGCGGACTGGCTCTGCTGGCCGGGTGGGACGGCCAGCTCGCCGCCTTCGCCGAAAAGGAGCTGAGCTGGCAGGTCCATCTCGACAGCCCGATCGCCGCCCTGGCGGCTTCGCCTGCCGGCGACCACCTGCTGGCCGGAACGTGGGAAGGCTTGCTGCGTAATCTGGACCGGACCGGCCGGACACGGTGGAGCCAGCGTCTGGCCGACGGCATCGCCTGCGTGGCCGCATCCGAAGGGCACGTCGCGGCGGCCACCTACTCCGGCCACCTGGCGCTGTTGGATCTCGCCGGCCAGGTCGTCTGGCTGCGCGAGATGCCGGCCGCGGTCACCGCTGTGCAGTTTGCGGCGGCCGGCGCCGAACTGCTGTTGCTGCGGCGCGACCGGACGATGACCCGGCTCCGGATCGACGACCAGCGGGTGCTCGAAGATGTGGCCTTCGAGCAGGCGCTGCCGGCCATGAGCCTGTCCGGCGACGGCCGGCGGCTGGCGATCGCCACCGGCGACGGACATGTGCGCGTCTACGCGCTGGCCGACAAGATGACTCTGCGGCGGGACCACGCCTTGGGTGCTCTGGCGGCCTCAGCCGGCCTGCTCATGAATGCGGATGGCCGCTTCCTGCTGGCCGCTGCATCGGACGGCCGGCTCTGCTTCGTGGACAACCAGACCAACCGGGTTTCGTTAACCGGCGGCGATCCGGCCGCGGGGCCCATCCACGCGATGGCCGCGTTGCCGGACAGCCGGGCGGTGATCTGCGGCTGCGAACGCGCCCTGACGCTGGGCCGGCTGGCCCGGCCGCGGCTGAGCGTCTCGTTGAAGCCTCTGGGCGCCTTGCGGAAGGGCAATTTCACCCGGGCGGAGCTGCGGCTCGCCAACGAGGGGAGTCGTGAGGCCCGCGCCATCAAACTGGAAGTGGACGGTCCGGTTAACGTCCGCCTGGACGGCGTGCCGGCGGAGTTGCCGGCCGGAGGGACGGGGGCCACCGCCGCCGTGTCGCTGGAACCGCGGGCGTCGGGCGCCCTGCCCGTGACGGTGCGGGTGCGCTACCTGGACGCGCTGGACCTGGAGTACGAAGACGGTTACCGACTGTTGCTCGATGCGGGGGAGTAGCCCGTCAAGCCCGGCGGCCGGCGGGGAAATCGGCAAACGACATCGCGGGAGGCGGAGGACATGTGCGCTGAACCGGTATGTCTCAAGTGCGGACACCCCCTGGGCGGCAAGCTGACCTGCGCCAACTGCGGCGCGCTGGCCGGCGGCGATCTGGGCGCGCCCACCTTCAAGCTGCCCGAGCTGAAGATGCCGCTGCCGGGCGTGCCGACGTTCGGCGGCGGCCTGCCCGGACGCGACCTGGGCACGCTGCTGGACGTGGGCAAACTCGAGCTAGGCGGCAAGCTGGACTTCACCGCCGGCGCGGCGCTGAACGGCCGGCCCTACCAGCCGTTGTTCGCGATCGGCCAGCCGGGCGAGGGGAAGGTGACGCTGCGGATGCCGTTCGGGCTGGCGCCGCTGTCCGATGGCGGATTCTGGTTGATCCATTTCTACGACGAGAGCGGCCGGGCGCAGCTGCTCCGGTTCACCGCCGCCGGCGAGCCGGCCGGGAGCGCCGGTCCGTTCGAGACGGGCGCCGGCGACCACGCGCTGGACGCCCCGTCCGGCGTGGTGGCGGACCGGGAAGGGACCTGCTGGATCGTGGACATGGGTGCCAGCCGGCTCAAGCGATTTTCGCCCGAGGGCCGCTGCCTCGCGGTGTTGGGCGAACCCGGCACCACCGATCGGCAGTTGGACCACCCGCAGGGCATCGCCATGGCGCCAAACGGCGACCTGATCGTCGCCGACTCCGGGAACAACCGGGTGCTGCGGTGGGATCCGCAGGGACGCTGCCAGCTCGTGCTGGGAATCAACCGGCCCGATCCCGACATGGGCGGGCTGCAGGCCGGCGAGGAACACGGCGAGCTGGATGCCCCCAGGGGCGCCTGCGCCGACGCGCCGGGAAACATCTATGTCGCCGACACCAACAACCACCGGATTCAGAAATTCGGCCGCGACGGCTCGGTGGCGCTCGTGTTCGGCGAGGAAGGGGCGGACGCCGGCCAGCTGTACTATCCGCGGGTGGTGCGCGTGGACGCCGCGGGCGATATCTACGTGGCGGACTCCAAGCATGGCCGGGTCCAGAAATTCAACGCCGACGGCCAGTTCGTCTACCAGGTGGTCATGCCTGCCGACGCGGGGCTGGTGGAGGATTTTGCCGTGGACGACGCCGGCCGCCTGCTGGTGGCGCTGCGGAGCGCCAACCTGGTGCTGAAGTTCGAAGTGCGGTGAGCGGTTCAGCCAATGGGGATGCAGCGGGGTGAAGCATGATCGAGGTGGGTGCCGCATCAGCGAGTGATCTGGTCGTGGTGGACTTCCGGCTGAAGCTGCCGGGTGACGTGCGCACGGTCCACCTGCTGGGCGACTTCAACGGATGGAGTCCCGAGGCGCACGCCCTGGAGCAGGGCGCGTCCCGGGGCAAGTCCCACACCTGGGAGATCAGCCTCGAGCTGCCCCGGAACAGGATCTTCCAGTTCTGTTACGAGCTGGACGGCGCTCGGCGCATTCCCGATCCGGACATGCTGCGCGTGCCGGGTCCGGGCGGGCAGCAACTCTCGATGCTGGATACGGCGCTGCCGGACCACGACGCGTCCGGTGCGCCGGCGCCGCGGCGCGCCCGCTCGGCCAAGGCGCGGGTGCGGCAGGTGAACGTGGTGAGCGCAACCCGCCTGGAGGCGGAGGTGCACAGGGCCATGGCCGACCCGGCGCGGCGGCTGCAGCTGGCGATGGAGCTCTGCCAACGGGCTCGACAATCCCGTTTGCCCGACGAGCGCGTGCGGTTGTTCGGCCACGCCATCGATCTGGATCCGTTCGAGCTGGAGTACCGGCTGGCCCTGGGCGCCGCGCTGACGGATGGCGGCCAGCCCAAGGCGGCGGCGGACGTCATCCAGCGCGCGCTCGCGCTGTGGCCGGGTGCGCCGGCGGCCTGCCTGCTTCTGGGGCAGGCGCTGCTCGCGGACGGCCGGCCCCATGAGGCGCTGGAGCACCTGGCCAAAGTGCCCGCCGACGGCGCCATGGGACGGCAGGCCGCGTTCGAGCGAGTGGAGGCGGCCTTGCGCCTGGCCAAGGGCGGCGCGGACTGGGACAAGGTTCAGGACGAGCTGGCCAAACTCGATGTGGATGCGGACAGCGTGGGGCTGTTCTGCGAAAAATGCCTGAAGATCGCGGTCGAGGCGAACGACCCGGATCGCACGGTGGATCTCCTCGGGCTGGCCCACCGGAAACTCGGCGCCCCGCTGGCGGGGCATCCGGCCTACCGGCTGCTGGAACAGGTGGCCATGTTCGAGCCGCAATCGGTGCTGGCCAACGCGGCGCAGCTTCCGGTGCAGCAGTCGGGCGGCGCAAGCGGCCCACCCGCCGGAGACGTCGACCGGCTCGAGAACCTGCTCAAGGCCTACCGGCTGGCGCAAGCGGTGCCCGCCGGCGACGACGGGGACCGGGTGAAGTTCGTCGGCGCCTGGCAGCGGCTGGTGGAGCGGCAGGGCGACGCCTGGCCGGAGCTCAAGGACGCCTATCTCGTCCAACTCGACCGGTGGGCGGACGAGGCTTACAAAGGCAAGAAATTCCAGTTGGCGGGACTGCTCTGGAACGAGGCCGAGCGGATCGATCCGTACAATCCGGCCGTGCTGCAGAACCTGGCCCTGGTGTACACCCGGCAGGACAACGAGGACGGCCAGCGCCACTACTGGGACCGCCTCACCCGGGTGTTGAACCTCTACTGCGAAATGGCGCCCGAGGCCGATGGCTTCAGCCGGCTGCTGGCCCAGAAGCACCAGGCGTTCGTCGAGGCGGCAAACAAGGCGCTGCCCACGGCCGCCCGGATCCGGGAACGGCTGGAACTGGCGGAGGACTGGGTGCGGGAGGCGGTGCCGCTGCTGGCGCTGCGTCAGCTCGAATTCCGGAATCCGATGTTCCGCTGCGGGATCTGGCGGGACGACTATCGGAACAAGGCCGAGCGGGAGCGGATGCTCACAGCCGCCGTCACCGCCACCCGGCAGTGGCTGGAATTGGCCGCCGAATGGTCCGGGCTGCCGGCCGACCGCTCCGAGCTGGTCCAGACACGGCGCATCCGTCTGGACCATGCCCGGCAGTCGGCCGCGGCGGCCGGTCCCGACAGCCGCCGCCACTACAACGACGAGCGGGACGCGTTCAAGCTGCACCGGGACCAGGCGGTCCATCAATATCTGATGCTGATGCATGTGCTGAAGCTGCTGATCAAGCAAATGCAAGAGCAGGGGGAAACGCTGGCGGAGGCGGAATTGGAGCGCTACCGCACCGTCGCCCGCGGCGTGCTGGCCTTCCCCCACGAGCTCATGAAAGCCGGGGCGATGCAGCTCATCCCCGACTTCGATCCGGATACCGACATGGCCGCGGAGGCATATGCGGTCGCCCTGTTTCCCTGGTTGACGAAAGGCCGCGAACTGATGGAACAGCAGCGCCCCGAGGCGGCCGGTCAGTGCTACCAGACCGCCTGCGAGCTGGCCCCTGAATTCATGCCGGCTGTGTTTCAGCTGGCCCAGTGTCTGGCCATGCAGAAGCGATGGGACGAGGCCTGGAAAGCCGCGCGGCAGGCGCTGGCCCTCTGCAAACCGGATGACGAGCATCATGCCATGCTGGCCAGTTTTGTGGAGCAGATGGACATCGCCCGGGTGCAAAGCCGCCTGGAGAAGGTCCAGCGATACCTTCAGAACCAGCAGGCGGAAGAGGCGGTCATCGCGGCGCTCGAAGTGCTCGATGACCATCCGGAACATCCGTACGTGCTCTTCATGCTGGCCCAGGCCTATCTGTCCAACACGGATTTCGACGAGGCCAAAGCCGCGCTTCAGCGCGCCGCCAAGGCAACGAAAAAAGACAGCGAGCTCGGCCAAGCCATCGCCAGTTTCGATTCACAGATCGACGAGTACGCCCCGCAGATGCTACTGTCCAAGGCTGTCCCTCTGATGAAAGACGAGAAGTGGCAAGCGGCCGGTCAGGTCCTGGCCAAGGGTGCCCAGTTAAAGCCGCCCAACGCCCAGGTCACGTTCTACCACGCCGTCTGCCTGGGACGCGCCGGTGACATTTCAGGAGCGGAAGCCCGAGCCCGCGAAGCCATGAAGCAGTGCCGCAAACCCGAAGACGAGGAGTTGAAGGGCGAGATCGAGGCGTTCATCGAACAGATCCCGGTGATGCTCATCGGCGAGGACGTGCAGAAAGCCCAGAGCCAGATGGAGCGGAAGAACTGGCGGGCAGCCTTAGGATTCCTGGACAGCGCCCAGACCAAGGCGCCCAAAGCCGCGATCGTTTACTTCTATCGCGCGGTGTGCAAGCTGAACCAGGATGAACACGATGAGGCCCGTCGAATCGCCCGCGAGGGATTGACCCACGCCAAGGGAAAGGCCACTGAGGAGATCCGCAAGCAGCTCAACCAGGTGATCGCGGTGGTGGAGCAGGCCGAGAAACAGCGGGAGATGAACCGGGCCGTCGAGGCGATGAACCGGGAAGACTGGTACACGGCCGCGGGGATCCTGGAGACGATCATCCGCGATGAGCCGTTCAACGATGTGGCCAAGTTCTACCTGGCGGTGTGCCTGTTCCGCCGGAGTGGCGGCTACATGGACTATTCCACCAAGTCTAAGATCCGGGAGCTGCTGGCCGACGCCAAGACTTCGTTATTCCTGGACAAGGAACTGAAGAAGCAGATTGAGATGCTGGAAAAGGTGGTGGGGTGATGAAAAGGGAAAGGCGGGCAGATTGCGGAGGTGGGGCATGATCCGGCTGGAGATCACCGAAGAATCGGGCAGCTCCTTCTACGAGCTGTTGGGGCTCACGCGGGAGCAGGTGGCCAAGGCCGCCAAGCCCAAGCGGCTGATCAGCGACGCCGCGACGAAAGCCTGCACCCTGTATCACACCCAGGCCCAGCGCGGCGACAAGGAAGCCGAGGAGAAAGAGAGCCGGGTCAACGAGGCCGCCGCCATCCTGAAGGACGAGAAGAAGCGGGAGGATTACAACAAGGAACTGGACAGCGGCAAGGGGGCGACCCTCGAGGTGCTGCGCACCCGGCCTGTCGCTCCGCCCGTTTACCGGGAGCGGCAAGCCCGCTTCCGGGTCATCGAGGCGCTGATGCGTTCGGCCGGCCTGACCCGGCCGGTCTGGGAAGGGTGAGCCATCGGAGCGGCGTATGAGCGGGAAACAACAACCGAAACACCGGGCCCGACGACGCCTGGTTGAATCGCAGGCGAATGCACCAATTCCGCAGGAGAACACCATGACGAACCAGGACGCCAATATGCCGCCGGCGGAGGCGCCGGTGGCCTCGGGAGCCGGCGCCGACGGCGCCGGCGCGACCGACAAGCTGGACCGGCTGGAACGGCTGGTCCGCGGCGTGAGCCGCGACAACATGGAGCTGCAGGCCGCCCTGGCCGCGGTGCGCGGCCGGCTCGAGGATCTGGACCTCGGCGTGAAGGGCATGACGCAATCCGCCAACCGGGCCATCCAGGAAGGCCAGGCCGGCATCCAGAATGCGGAAAAGCACTTCGCCGGCGCCCTGCGGGAACTGGAAGCCCGCGTCCGCGAGGAGATGCAGTGGCAGATCCAGCGCGGCGCCCTCCAGGCCGTCTTTCCGGCTCTGGACGACCTGGAGCTCGTCATCGCCCACGAGCGGCAGGCCGCCGGCGGCGCGGTGCCCGCCGGGAGCGTGCTGGAAGCGCTGGTCATGGTGCGCCAGAAACTGATGGACGGCCTGCGCGCCATCGGCCTCGAGGAGATCGCCGTGGAACCGGGCGTGACTGTCTTCGATCCGGCGCTGCACCAGCACACGGCGGCGGATCTGCCGCCGGAGGCGATCCCGGATCTGGACGTGCCCCGGAACACCATCCTGCTGCTGCGCCGGCCGGGCTATCGTTTCCAGGGCCGGGTGTTCCGGGCGCCGCAGGTGATCGTGAAGCTGTGAAGTATCCATCCGAGATCAGATAAAGGAGAGACGGTATGGCCAAGATCGTGGGGATTGACCTGGGGACGACGTACTCGGCGGTGTCGGTCTGGGACGAGAAGCGGCAGCAAGCCGTGATCATCCCGAACCTGCGGGGGGCGTACACGACGCCGTCCATCGTCAGCCTGAATGACGCAGGCGAAGTGATCGCCGGCGAGGACGCCAAGCAGAATTTCCTGCGCAATCCGGACAACACCATTTCCCAGATCAAGCGGGAGATGGGGCGGGACTTCAAGGTGACCATGGGGGGCAAGATCTACAATCCCCAGACCATCTCGGCGTTCATCCTGCGCTACCTGAAACTGTGCGCGGAGAACTACCTGGGCGAGCCGGTGCACGACGCGGTGATCACGGTGCCGGCGTACTTCGATTCGGTCCAGCACACGGCCACCCACGACGCGGGGCGCATCGCCGGACTCAACGTCCATCGGGTGATCAACGAGCCCACGGCGGCGGCCATCGCCTACGGCGTCAAGAGCGGCCTGCAGCCCGGCGAGAACAAGGTGTACGCGGTGTACGACCTGGGTGGCGGGACGTTCGACGTGTCCATCATCAACATCACCGCGGACGACATCAAGGTGGTCGGGACGGGCGGCGACCCGCGCCTGGGCGGCCTGGACATGGACGAGGAGATGATGAAGTGGGCGCTCCGCCAGATCAAGGCCAAGCACGGCGTGGACCTGGCCGGCGACGAGGCGGTGCGGCGCCGGCTGAAGGTGGAATCGGAAGACGTGAAAAAGCGCCTGGTGCAGATGCAGGCCACCGAGCTCAACGTGCCCTACCTGACGGTGAGCAACGGCCAGCCGCTGAGCCCGCTCCTACCCATCACCCGGGCGCAATACGAGGGGCTGATCATGCGGCTGCTGGAAAAGTCGATGACCTGCCTCGAGGAGGCCGTGGCCAGCGCCGAGAAGACGAACGATTACGGCTGGGGCGATCTGCACGGCGTGCTGCTGGTGGGCGGGCCCACGCGGCTGCCCATCATCCGCAAGATGCTGGCGGACAAATTGAAGGAGAAGTGCCCGGACCGCGAGTTCGAGATCAAGAGCGATCTGAATCCCGACGAGGTGGTGGCGCTGGGCGCGGCCATCGTGGCCGGCGGGCTCGTGCCCATCGGCCATCCGCCCGAGGTGGTGGAGGAGATGGCCCCGGAGCAACTGGAGCAGGTCAAGAAGGAGCAGGCGGCCGCGACGGAGTCGGCGGTGCCCAAGGTGAAGATCTACGACGTCACGGGGCACTCGCTGGGGATCGCGGTGGAGGGCGTGAAATTCCATCGCATCATCGCCAAGGAATCGGTCATCCCCATCACCCAGAGCCAGGCCGGCTTCACCAATGCCGCCGATTTCACCCCCGAGCTGCTGGTGGAGGTGTACCAGGGCGAGGAGGAATACGTGGCCGCCAACACCAAGGTGGGCGAGGTCCGGATCCAGGGGTTGGAGCCGCTTCCGCGGGGCCAGCATGTTCTGGAGGTCAAATTCACCCTGGACGCGAGCGGCACGCTGTCGACGGTCTGCACGGACCTGCGCACGCGCCGGGTCTACGAGGGATCGTTCAAGTTCGACGGGATCACCCGCATGGACGAAGATACGATCAAGAAAAACCGTGAGCTGGTGATGCAGGCCATGGCCGGCGCCTACGGGGCGCCCGGCGGAACGCCTGACGGGACGCCGCCCGCCGCGCAGCCGCAGCCGCCCGCGCCGGGCCCGGCACAACCGGGCGCCACGGCGCCGGTGCCCGGTTTGCCGCCCGAAACGATCCCCGCGTCCTGGAACGCCGTCTGGGAGAAGGCCCAAGCCTTGGCGCGCAGCTTGCCACCGGACAAGCAGGCCCGGCTCGTCGCGGCGATGAACGGATTCGCCCAGGCGGTGGCGAGCGGCAACGCCGACGTGATCGAGGACAAGGCGTACATCCTCCAGGACACCATCTACGAGGTGGGGAGCTGACGCATGACCACGACGGCCATCGGTCATTACCAGGTGGACGACACCCCCGCGGCGTGCGATGCCTACGGGGCGCTCTTTGCCGGCACCGATTCCCGGTCGGGTGACGCCGTATACGTCAAGGCGCTCCGGCCCGCCGGCCCCGGCGCCGCCGACCGCGCGCCCGCCGATGCGTTCGGCGGGCTGCTCCACGAGGCGCTGCTGCCGCCGCGCGACGAGGTGGCGGTGGGCGCCGAGCGCTACACGGTGGTGGCCCGGCCCGAGGGCGAGCTCCTGGCCGCGTGTCTGGACCGCCTGCGCCGCGGCGGAATGGCCGGCCGCCACCAGCTGCTCATGATCATCCTGGGCGTCGCCCGCGGTGTGGAACAACTTCACAATCGCCGCCTCATCCACGGGCAGGTCAATCCCGCGGCCATCGTGGCGCGTTGCCAGACGCCCCTGCAGGCCTTCCTGCTCTGCTTCGGCGCCGCGGAGCCGCTCCCCGGCCACCGCCTCATTGCCGACAATCCGTTTCTCCAGTTTGTGGCGCGGGAGCAGCTACGGGGCGGCGGCGGCCAGGCATCTGATATCTACGCGCTGGGGATGCTCCTGTACGCCGCGTTCAGCAAGCATCCGCCGTTTGCCGCCGCGATGCCGTGGGCGACGGCCGAGCAGATCATGTGGGGCGAATGCGCCCCCTTCGAGCCGCTGCTGGACGACCTGCCGCCGGCCATCGGCCAGGCGGTGGCGCCGTATCTCGAAGCCGTCGGCGCCGTGGCCGGCAAGGCGCTCCACCGGGACCCCCGGGCCCGCTATGCCAACGTCGGCGAGATGATCCGGTTGCTCGACGACCTGGCCCGGCGCCTGGCGCCGGTGGAGCTCGGCATCCAGCTCTACGAATCCCGCCGGTTCGATCTGGCGGCGGCGGTCCTCGCCGAGGCGACCGCCGGGCCCGACGCCGCCCGGGCCCACCTGTTCCTCGGCCGCGTGTACGGCGAGGGGCTCGGTGACTACGAGAAGGGGGTGGCCGCCTTCCGCCGGGCGCTCAAGGAAAACCCGGCCCTGACCAGCGCCCGGGAGGCGCTGGCGGACCACTACGCCCGCTTCGACCACTACGCGCTGGCCAAGCGGGAGATCCTCGAGTTGCTGGGAGCCTCTCCCGACAGCATCCCGCTGATGATCCGCTACGCGGACATCCTCCGCCGCGCCGGCGATGCGGATCCGGCCGTCAACGTGCTGCGCCGCGTGGCGGAGCTCAATCCCTATCACCTGGCGGCGCGCGCCCAGGCCATCCGGCTGCAGATCGACCGCCAGCAGTTCCAGCCGGCGGAGGCCGAGTGCAACGGAGCGCTGGAAGTGATCCAGAAGGTCATCCATCTCGGCAATCTGAACCCGGCCGAGGTGGCCGAGATCTACACGCTGCGCGCGCGGCTGCACCGGCAGCGGCGGATGGCGGACCGGGCCATGACCTGGGCCCACAAGGCGCTCGACGTCTTCCCGGCGCACGCCGACGCGCACGTCCTGCTGTCGGAACTCCACCTCGAGGCGGGGCAGACCGAGCAGGCGATCGAACATTTCCTCGCGGCCATGAGCCTGTCGTCCGACCAGGGGAAGATCCTGGAGGGGCTGGCCCGGCTGCTGGACCGTCCGGAATTCAGGCAGGAGTGACACGGAGGGAACATGGCGCAAGCGATCGCATACGGAATCGCCCTGCTGCTCGCGGCGGGGGCCTACCAGGGCATCGTTCGCATGCATCAGCAGTACCATTCCTGGTGGCTGACCGTCTACCTGGGCTTGTGCATCGCGTTGCCCGTGGTGATCGCGGCCATCGGGCTCGCCCAGGGGCGGCCCGGTTTCAAGGCGTTCGTGCGGACCGTGGTGGCCGCCGCCCTCGGGCTGGTGGTGCTGACTCTGGTGTACCAGCACCTGACCCAGAACTGGATCTGGGCGTGCCTAGCCGGCATGGTCATCCCCGGCCTCGTCACGTTCCTGCAGGGCTGGAAGACGGCGCAGACGCGTCTGGTGCTGAACCAGGCCATCGAGAGCTACAACCAGAACCATCACCGCGACGCCCTGACGGCCGCGCAGACGGCGCTGAACATGGCGGTGAGCCGCAGCGACCGGGACATGCAGGCCGAGGCCGAGATGATGGTGGGCGCCAGCTATGCCCACACGGGCGAGGGCATCCGTGCGGCCCGCTACCTGAACCGGGCCCGGTCGTACTACCTGGCCAAGGGACAACCGGACAAGACCGGCCTGGCGGACAACCTGCTGCGACAGCTCCGGGACATGGGGGTGGACGTCGACGCCTCGGCGGTGGCCGAGGGCGAGGCGGGCGGAGAGCCGGCCCGGGTGGACTGGGCGTTCGTGCTCAACGCGGTGCTCGCCGTCACCGCGCCGCTGGCGCTTGTCCGGCTATGGGGGATCGATGCCGCGGCGATGTCCGTCACCGCGGCCGCGTTGGTCGCCGCCTGGTGCTTCCTATTAATCTTCGGCGGCTACGCGGTGGTGGACCAGGTGCGCGACCGCACCGACGGCGCCCGGGTGTTCCCCCATCTGCTGCCGTACGTGCTGGCCGCGCTCACCGCCGGCGGCGCCGCCCTGGGGCTGCTCCTGTCCCGCTGGGGCGCATCGATCAGCGACTTCCCGCCGGCAGTTCGTGGTGCTCTCACAAAGTTGACGGAGACCATCGGCGCCTGGCCGACCGGGGTGCTCTACACGATCCTGGGCGGTGCGGTCCTGGTGGGCATCCTCGTGCTGGTGGTCGCGAGCGGTCGTTCGCTGGCCGATTTCGTCCGGGTCATCGGGCAGGGCGACACGCGCCGGCGGGCGCTGGAGACGGCGCGCCTCCACCTGGATGAGGGCGAGTGGACCAAGGCCATCGCCCAGCTCAACCGCATCGATCTGGAGACGGAGAACAATGCCGACCGCCGCAAGGAGATACTGTTCGACCTGGGATTCGCCCACTTCCAGGCCGGTCATCCCGCCGAGGCGGCCCAGGCGGTGCAGGAGCTCCTCGGACTCGACGCCGCGCACAGGGAGGGGCTGTACCTGGGCGGCTACATGGCGCTGACCGCCGAGAAACCGGACCTGGAACTGGCGGAGCGCTGCTTCCGGAGCCTCCATGACCTGGCGCCCGGTTACCGGCCGCCCAACCTGAAGGGGAACCAGGGGAGCGCCCGGTACTACCTGTGCCTGACGCTCTATCGCCGGGCCATGGCGGTCATGGCCCGGGACGTGGACGCCGGGGCGGAGCTGCTGGCCGAGGTGGGCCGGATCGGGGCGCTGGACAAAGAGGTGGCCGACGCCCTGTTGCGGGTTCACCTGTACCGGTTCGCCGAGCTCGCCCGGCGCGGCGACTGGGCTCGCGGCGCCGACGAGGCGGAGCTGGCGCTGAAGAAGCTGGAGCACCTCGGCGGGCTGGTGAGCGACCCGCAGGAGATCGCCAGGCTCCGCGGGTTCTGTCACGCCGCCCGGGGCCTGGTGGCGCTGCGCCGGCAGGCGTTCCAGGAGGCAACCGATCAGTTCAGCCAGGCGCTCCAGGCGGTCGAGTCGCTGCGGCGGCGCGCCGCCTTCGGCGGACGCGGCGGCTCGCTGTTGGAGCAGCTCCTGCGCAACCTCGTGGAAAACGAGACCGACGGCCGCAGCATCCAGCCCGCGTTCCCATCCGGCTGTTCGTTCCTTGCCGCGATCGCCCGTCTGCGCCGGCTGCAGGAGGCGCCGGGCAAGGCGCCGGCCATGACCAAGGCCATGGAGGAGGTCCAGGGACTCCTAGAGGGAAGCGTGGCGGCCGCGCCCGATTTTGCCGAGGGCCGCGCCCTCCTCGGCCTGGTGTACTGCTACCTCGGTGCCGACGACGACCTCCGCGAAAAAGGCTTCGAGGCGCTCCAGTCGGTGCGCGAGCGGGTGGCCTCCAAGTTCGTTTCCCAGACCCTGTCGGAGTACGAGGCGGAGAAGGAGCGGCTCCGGGACGCCCGCGAGGCCTACTTCACCCTGCTGCAGCAGTATCTCCAGTCGGCGGATGTCCCCCGCGACGAGCGCCAGGCGCTGCAGGAGACGGTGGTGCAGCGGATGAAGGACCGCGGCCTGTATGAGTCGTTCATGGGCAAGGGCGGCCTCGAGATCCATTCCGAGGAGGAGCCCACCGTGCAGGAATACTCCCAGCGCGCCGGCGTGCTCGGCACCAAGATCCAGAAGATCCTGGAGTCGAAGCGAGCCAGCGCCCAGTCCCCCCAGATCCAGGCTCTCATGGAGCGGCTGAATCAGCAGCACCAGGCGCTGGAAGGGGCGGTGAAATCCATCACCGACCTGGAGATGAAGATCCTCCAGGAAGCGTTGGGTATCATGTAGGCGGCCGGCCGAAGGAACAGGTGAATCGCTATGGCCAAGGAACAGCAGGGAACGCAGGCGGCGCAGATGGGCGAGTTGCTCAGCCGACTCACGCCCGTAGCCATCGAGACAGAGAAGCTGAGCCCCCAGCTCGAGGACATCCCGCTGGAGAACCAGCTCCTGAAGATGGCGGACGTCACCCTCGAGCAGGAGACCGGCGTGCTGCAGGACGTCCTGAAGACGATGGGGAAGCTGTAAGCGAGCGGGTATGGGCAAACTCGCCGTGACCGACGGCCTGGTGCGCCAGCTTGTAGGGGAAATGGCCCCGCTGGTCGCCCACCTGACCGGCTGGAACCTGCAGCTCGGCGACCTGCGGATGCGGGTGCTGCCCCGCCACCGCGGCTATGAGGAGATCGTCCTGGGCCGGATGCAGGCCGCCGGCATCCGGGTGGATCCCGACGCTCCCCGCAATCCCCTCGAGCGGCTCACCGAGTTCATGCTGGAAGGCAACATCGCCGGGGCGTACAACCACGGCACCCGGGAGATTCTGGTTGTCCGCGAAAACGTCGACGACAGCAACCTCGACGGGCTCCGGCTGACCCTGGCGCACGAGCTGGTGCACCGCGGCCAGCACGTGCACCATACCCACCTCTTCGACCGGATGGACGAGGTGATGCGGGCGGCGTACGGCTGCGGCATCGAGGGGCGGGGGACCGTGGCCGAGGCCATCCGGCGCCTGCACGAGGTGGACGAGGTCATGACGGTGATGGAGAGCCATGCCGGCTACGTGGAGCGCGAGATCAAGCGCCTCTATCTGCCACGGGCCGTGCAGGAGTCCCATTTCAACCTGGCGGCCCTGATGTTCCGGGTGCTGGGGGCGCGCAAGGTCGCCCAATACACGGACGGCATCCCGGCCGTGGCCCGCGCCACCCGCGCCGGCCACATCGACGCCCTCTACCAGACGCTGGGCTGATCGGACGGAGACGGTGTCGCGGCAGGCGGAGGTGACGACCGTCAGCATGGCGTTGCGTTGACTGGCTTCACCCGGCGCGGGAGGGCATCATGGCCAAGAGCATCGGCATTGACCTCGGCACGATCTACACAAAAATCGCCGTCTGGGACGACCGGCGGCAGCAAGCGGTGATCATTCCCAACCGGTACGGAATGGGGATCACTCCGTCCGTGATCGGCCTGGATGAAGCGGGCGAAGTGGTGGTGGGGATGGAGGCCGAACGGAGCGCTTTTTTACGGCCGGCTCACACGGTGCAGTATATCAAGCGGGAGCTTGGAGATGACTGTCGAGTGACTTTGGGCGATCGGGTGTACGACCCGCCAACCCTCACCGCCTTCATTTTGAAATATCTGAAAGCCAGCGCGGAGGACTATCTGGGGGAACCGGTGTGCGACGCGGTGATCGCCATCCCGGCGGTCAGCGACGTCAGGCACCTGGCGGCGTTCCGGGAAGCCGGCCGCCTCGCGGGATTGCACGTGCACCGGTTGGTCGCCGACACCACGGCGGCGGCCATAGCCTTGAAGCTTCGGTTCGGCGGCGCGGAGGTGTGCGGCCCCGCGCTGCTGGTCGACCTAGGCGGAGGAATGGTGAGCGTCTCGGCCGTGGACCTGGCGGACGACTGCATCGCGGTGGTGGGGACAGGCGGCGAGCTTCGGCTCGGCGGCCTGGATATGGATGAGCAGATGATGAAGTGGGCGCTCCGGCAGATCCGGGCGAAGCACAGTGTTAACCTCGCCGGTGACGAGGCGGCGCGGCGGCGGCTGTTGGCGGAGGCGGAGAGCGTTAAACGGCAGCTGGCAGCGGCGGAGGCAGCGGAACTGAACGTGCCGTTCCTGACCGCGATCGACGGCCGGCCGCTGAGCGTGAAGCTGAGCATCACCCGAGCACAGTACCAGGAGCTGATTCAGCCGCTGCTGGCGCGGCTGGTGACCTGTCTCGACGAAGCCATGGCCGGAGCGGAGCGGGCGGACGCGTTCGGCTGGAGCGACCTGACGGCGGTCTATATCCTGGGCGGCCCGACCCGGCTGCCCATGGTGCGGCAATGGCTCCATGATGCCCTATCCGAGCGGTGCGGTGGGCGCGTGCCGTCGATCCGCACTGACCTCAATCCCGAAGAGACGGTCGCGCACGGCGCCGCCATCGTCGCCGGCGGCCGCGTGACCATCGGCGGTCCCCAACACCAGGAGCCGGTGGGATCGGCTGCAGAGGAGAGAGTGCCGCCGTTGTTCGGGGTGGTCGAGGTCGTCACGGCCAGACATTCGGTGGGCTTCGCGGTGGCGGAAGGAAAATTCAAGACGCTCATTCCCAGGGGGACGGCCCTGCCCGTCACGCGGTGCCTGCCCGTGTTAAGCGGAATGACCATGTTCACGACGGATCTCGTGGTGGAACTGTTCCAAGGCGAGGAAGACTACGTGGCGGCCGATACGAAGATCGGTGAGCTGAGAATTGCCGAGCTGGATCCGCAGGCGTGCCGGTTCAACCCGATGGAGGTGGCGATCACCCTGGATGTGAGCGGGGAGATCTCGGCGGTGTGCACGGATCTGCGCACCCGTAAGCCGTATCCTTGCACCTTTATTACGAGGAAAATCACTCGGGCGGATGATGACTAGACGCGGCGTCTCGCGATGAGAACATGCGGTCGAATGGAGGCGTCGGGCGGAGCGAGTTGATGGCGCGCGGTGTTGCAAGGGGCCGCGATTGTCGAAGACGGTGTACAGCAGCAGCGCGAGGCACATGAAGTGCCGGGTGATCTTGGCGATGCGACGGGCCGCGTTCGTCGAACGCGGCGTACGGCGGCAGCGGGCGGCGCGCCGTCCGGATCGGCGGCTATTCCGTCGCGGGGAGGGACAGGCAGACGCGGTCCCGGACGTCCGCCCAGCGGGCGCGGAAGCGATCCAGCAACAAGTCTGGGCCCGTTTTGGAGAGACGGCCGTCCGGGGTCCGGTACTGGAAAAAATGCAGCGTGTAGCTGCTGGCGGCGGTTCGGGAATAGGTGTACGTGTTTGAGAACGTGCCCACGGGCTGGGCGTCCGGGGCGTAGATCGTCAGCTCCGCCAGGGCGCTCTCGGGCATGAGCCGGATGACCGTGTTCGACAGGGCGATAAAACAATCGTCGCGGTTGGGGGCGAACAGCTCGGTGAAGGTCAGTTGCAGCGGGGCCGCCGGCGGGCCCGCGGCCGCCTGGACGGCTGCCAGTTCCGCGTGGCGGGTCGCCAGTGCCTGAAGGCGCTTGTCCACCGCATCGAAGGGGAGGGTTTTCGGTTTTCCTTTGGCCTTGATTTTCAGTCGGCCGAATTCCTGCAGCAGCTGCGCTCGGATGTCGGCGGCGCCGCCGGGAGCTGACGGATTGCCGGCCGTCTGCGGCAGGACCACCGCGCCGGCCACGGCCGCGGCGAACGCCAGGACGCACACCCAACGAACACGATGCATGATGCGGGTCTCCTTCGCTCAGGATTGGACCGGCGGCTGCAGGGGCAGCTCGAAGCGGAAGCGGGCGCCGCCGCCGGGGCGGTTCTCGGCCCAGATCTGGCCGCCGTGCGCCTCGACGATGGTCTTGCAGATGAACAGGCCCAGGCCGACGCCGCCGGTGCGCCGCTCCCCCTGGATGTACTTTTCAAAGATGGCGGCGGCGTCCGTCTCGGGCAGCCCCGGGCCCTCGTCGTCCACCGTGGCCTCGAGACGGTCGCCGGCGGCGCCGATGCGGACGGTGACCGTCCCGCCGGCGGGCGAGAACTTCATGGCGTTCTGGATCAAGTTCAGGAATACGTGGCCCAGCCGGTCGCTGTCCACCTGGGCGACGAGCTCGGTCGGGGCTTCCAGTTCCAGCCGGATCTGCCGGGCCCGCCCGCCGGGCCGGGCCTGATCCATGACGCGGCGGGCCAGGGCGACGACGTCGTCGGCGCGGGGTTGCAGTTTGAGGCGGCCCGTTTCCAGGCGGCTGGCCTCGAGGAAGTCGGTGATCTGCTGGTCGATCTTACGGGCGCTGGTGGCGATCAGATCCAGCATGCGGCGGGCTTCGGCGCCGCCGGCCGAATCCTCGCGGAGCAGCTCGGCCAGGCCGAGGATGGCGTGAGTGGGCGTGCGCAGGTCGTGCACGATCATGTTGGCGAAGTCGGTTTTCAGCGCCTCGAGCTCGTCCCGCGACTGTTTCAGCCTGAGCAACGAGCGCACCTTGGCCAGCAGCAGGTCGTCGCTGAAGGGCTTGGAGATGAAATCGTCCGCCCCGGCCTCCAGCCCCTGGATCCGGTCCTCCAGTTCGTTGAGCGCCGTCACCATGATGACCGGGATGAAGCGCGTGGCCGCATCCGCGCGCAGTGACCGGCACACGGCGAAGCCGTCCTGCCCGGGCATGAGCACGTCCAGCAGCACGAGGTCCGGCGCCTCCGCGCGGGCGATCCGCAGCGCGTCCGCACCGTTTTCGGCGCTTCGGGTGGCGTACCCCTCGGGGGCGAAGATGGCCTCCAGCAGGACCAGGTTCTCCGCGACGTCGTCCACGAGGAGCAGCAGGGGTGGATTATGCATCGTAGGGCCGCCTCGCCTTGACGATCTCGCCCCGCCGGCCTCGGGTGTCGAATCCGGTGGTGGGCAGGGTGACGTGGAACGTGTTGCCGTTGGCCGTGGCCGGCTCCACCCAGACCCGCCCGCCGTGGAGCTCCACCAGCTTGCGCACCAGGGCCAGCCCCAGCCCGGTGCCTTCCGTTCCGGCGGCCTGGGCGGCGCGGACGAACGGCTCGAAGATCCGTTCCCGCTCTTCCGCGGCGATGGCCGGGCCGTCGTCGGTCACGGAAATCCGGATCTCATCCCCGAACTCCGTGAGCTGCGCCTGCACGGTGATGGCGGAGCCTTCGGGGGCGAACTTGATGGCGTTGCTCAGCAGGTTGAAGACGATCTGCTTCAGCTTGCTGCGGTCCGCCGTCACCGGGGAGATGGACTCTCCGAGTCGCAGGTGGACCGTTTGCGACTTGCGGTCCGCCAGCGGCCGGATGGATTGCACGCATTCCTTGAGGAGTTGCGCCAGGTTGATCCGGCGGCGCACCAGCGCCACTTTGCCCGACTCGATCCGGGACAGGTCCAGGGTGTCGTTGATGAGCTTGAGCAGGTGGTCGCCGTTCTTCCTGATGTACTGAGCGTACTCCTGCTGCCGCGGGTTGAGCGGGCCGTGCGCCTGCTTCAGGAGCACATTGGCGAAACCGATGATGGCGTTGAGGGGGGTCTTCAGCTCGTGGGACGCGGCGGCCAGGAACGCCGTCTTGAGCTGGTGGGCGCGCTCCAGCTCCCGGTACCGCTCGCGGAGCGACTCCGATTTGAACTTCAACTCCCGGGCCAGGCCGATCGCCCGCTGGAGCGTGACGGCGTTCAGGATGGCGATGGCGATCTGGACGGCGGCGCGCTGCACCAGGTCCAGCATCTCGGGCGAATAGCTGGCGGTGGTCCCGGCGACCAACACGCCCAGGAGTTGGTCCGCGCGGAGCAGGGGCTGGATCAGCACCACGCGCGGCGGCACCTCCACGTCGTCGGCCAGCCGGATCTTCAGGGGAAAGGTGGGCGGAATGTCCCCGGACACGTATTGCTTTTTCTCCCGGGTGACGAAGCCGAACAGACCGACTCCCGGTTCCAGCGGCGGCAGGTGGTCGGGGAGGTTGTGGCTGGCGAAAGGCAGAAAGCGGCTTTCCTCGGGCGCTTGCAGGTAGATCGCGCCGATGCCCGACTCGGTGGCCGCACACAGGATCACCAGCACGTCGTCCAGCGTCCGCTTGAGGTCGTCGGACGAGATGAGCCGCGTGACGATCCGATTGAATAGCTCGCGAAAATGCTGTTCCCGCTGCAACTGGTGCTCGCGGTTGAGCAGGCGCCGGTTCGACTCGGCCAGCTCGTCCATGGCCGCGAGCAGCCGGGCGCGGTCGGTGGCGGATTCAGGCGGAGGGGTGCGTTTGGCGCCCACGGTTCACCTCACGGGCGGCATCGGGGCGGACGGCTTCCGGACCACCAGCGCCGCCCAATCGCCCGCCCGTTCTTCGTCCAGGATCGTCCAGCCGCGCTCCGCCGCGGCGGGCCGGATGTCGGGCAGCTCTTCGCCGAGGATCCCGCTGAGCACCATCAAACCGCCGGGCCGGAGCAGGCGGTCCAGGTGCTCCCGGTGGGACCGGATGATCCCCGACAGCAGATTGGCGAAAATAAAATGGTAGGGCGCAGACTGAAATTCCTCCAGCGGCACGCAGTGCACCGCGTGCGTCAGCCGCACCCGGTTGGCGGCGAGGTTCTCACGGGCCACCTCCACGCTGGCAGCATCCAGATCGATGCCGTCCACGCGGAACCGGGGCGCGGTGCGCGGGCACCGCCAGCCCGCCCAGCGGTCGAGGGCGATCATCAGGATCCCGCTGCCGCACCCCGCGTCCAGGCACCGCGTGTGCCGGGCGCGGTGATATCGTTCCATCAGGCCGATGCAGAGCCGCGTGGTCTCGTGGCTGCCCGTGCCGAACGCCTGCTGAGGATCGATTTGGATGACCAGGGGCCGCCGGGGATCGGCGGTCGCATCCCACGACGGGTGGATGAGAAAGTGGCGGCCGGCGGTGACGGCACGATGACTCTCGCGCCCGTGCGCCACCCAGTCGACCCGCGCCTCGGTTCCGATCAGCGGCTGCGCCAACGAGCCGGCGGACTGAGGGGCCAGGCGAAGCGGCAGCTCGGCGGCCAGACGCTGCAGATCCAGCCCCGGGGAAAAGTACGCCTGGATGGTGGCGTCGGTAGCCGTTGGGTAGGTGACGGCGGCGCCCAGCGAGCCCAGCCGCACCAAGAGCTCGCAGGCCGTTTCCTCCAGTTCCTGCGGCAGCGTCCAGCTGATGATCCCCCACGGGGCTTCCTGCGTCATGATCGCCAGCGTCTAGTTGGGCTTCGAACGGGAGAGGCTCTCCCGGATTTTCTGCAGCATGTTCTTCTGGTCCGCGAGCGTGTCGCCGTCGGCCAGGCGGCCGAATTCCTCCAGCAGCTTGCGCTGCTCCCGGGACAGCTTCTTGTTCACGTCGACCTTCACCCGCACGTACAGATCGCCGCGGCTGCTGGTCCCGATCTCCGGCATCCCCTTGCCCCGCAACCGGAACACGGTCTCGGGCTGGGTGCCGGCGGGAACCTTGAGCTTCTCGTCGCCGAACAGCGTGGGGATGATCAGTTCGTGGCCCAGCGCCGCCTGGGTGAAGCTGACGGGGATCTCCAGGTACAGGTCGCTGCCTTCCCGGTGGAACAGCGGATGGTCCTCCGCGAAGACCAGGATGTACAAATCGCCCGCCGGTCCGCCGGCGGACCCCGCCTCGCCTTCGCCTTGCAGGCGCAGCCGGGTGCCCGACGTGACGCCGCCCGGGATCTTGACCTCGATGGTTTTCTCCCGCCGCAACCGGCCCTGGCCGTGGCAGGCGGCGCAGGGGGTCCGGATCACCCGGCCGGTGCCGCCGCAGTGCGTGCAGGGTCGGGCGATGGTGAAGAATCCCTGGGTGTAGCGCACCTGGCCGCGACCGTCACAGGTGGTGCACACCGTCGGGCTGGTGCCCGGCGCGGCGCCTGATCCGCCGCAGTCGGCGCAGGTTTCCAGGACGGGAATCTTGATCTTTGTCGCGGTGCCGAAGGCGCTCTCGAGGAAGGTGATTTTGAGTTCGTACTGCAGGTCGTTGCCGCGATGGGCCCGGCTGCGGCCCCGGGAGCCGCCCCGGCCGAGCAGGTCGCCGAAGCCGAACAGCCCTTCGAAGATGTCGGCGAAATCGGCGAACACCGTGTCGAAGCCGCCTTCGAAAGGCGAGCCGGACACGCCGGCGTGCCCGAAGCGGTCGTACTGGGCGCGTTTCTCCGCGTTGCTCAGGACGCCGTAGGCCTCCGCCGCCTCCTTGAATTTTTCCTCCGCGGCGGGATCGTCCGGGTTTTTGTCCGGATGGTGCTTGATCGCCATCTTCCGATAGGCTTTCTTGATCTCATCCAGTGACGCGGAGCGATCCACTTCCAGGACTTCGTAGTAGTCGCGCTTGGTCAAATCATTCCTCCAGGGGCGGCGGCGTCAGGCCGCGAGAGCGGTCATTATAGTGGAAGTGGGGCCGGGCCTCAAGGACCGGCAGGGGAGACGGCGGTCGGCGGTACCGCGTCAGGGCTCGTCTTTCTTCTGCGGCTGCATCGCTTCGCGGAGCAGCTGCTCCATCTTGGTCTGGCTGTCCTGGTCGCCGTCCGCGTAGCCGACGCCCGGCGAGGCCAGCATGGCGTTGGTGATCTCCATGCCCGCCTTCTCCAGCTCCTGGTAGGTGCTCTCGATCGAGGCCAGAGGCAGGTCCAGCTGGTTCAGGATCTTCGTCGATTCGTTCAGGGTGTTTTTCACGCTGTTGGACTTGTCCGGACTCAGCAGGTAGCCGTATTCGTTGTAGGAGCGCTGCACGTTCTTGATCAGGCCGTCGAGCCGGTTGAGCGCGAGCCGCTGCTCCTTGCGTTCCAGGTCTTTCTGGGAGAAAAACTTGGCCTCTTCTTTCATGCGCAGGACCTCGTCCTGCGACAACCCGGAGGACGGCGTCACGCGGATCTCCTGCAACTTGCCCGACTTCTGATCCTTGGCCGACACGTGCAGGATGCCGTTGGAGTCCACCTCGAACGCCACATCGATCTGCGGCACGCCCCGCGGGGCCGGGGCGATGCCCACCAGTTCGAATTTGGCGAGCGAGCGGTTGAACTCGGCCAGGTCCCGCTCGCCTTGCAGGACGTGGACCTCGACGATCGTTTGGTTGTCGGCCACCGTGGTGAACGGGAGCGTCTTTTTCAGCGGGATGGTGGAGTTGCGATCGATGATCTTGGTGAACAGCCCGCCATGGGTTTCGACGCCCAGCGAGAGCGGGATGACGTCGAGGAGGACGATGTCCTTCACGTCTCCCTGCAGCACGCCGCCCTGGAGCGCCGCGCCCACCGCCACCACCTCATCGGGGTTGATCTCGGTGCTCGCCTGCTTCTTGAAGAACTCCGAAACGATCTGGCGGATTTTGGGGGTGCGGGTCTGGCCGCCCACCAGGATGATCTTGTCGATGTCGGTGACGTTGAGCTTCGCGTCGTACAGCGCCTTCTCACACGGTTCCAGCGTCCGGTCCACGAGGTCCTTGACCATCTCTTCGAGTTGCGGGCGGGTGAGTGTCCGGTCGAAGTGCTTCGGGCCCGACTCGTCGGCGGCGATGAACGGCAGGGAAATGGCGGTCTCGGTGACCGACGACAGCTCGCACTTGGCCTTTTCGGCCGCCTCCTTCAGGCGCTGCAAGGCCAGGATGTCGTTGCGCAGATCGATCCCGGTCTCTTCCTGGAACTCGTGGATGATCCAGTCCGTGATGCGCTGGTCGAAGTCCTCGCCGCCGAGGAAGCTGTCGCCGCAGGTGGACAGTACTTCGAACACCCCTTCGTTGATTTCCAGGATGGAGACATCGAAGGTGCCGCCGCCCAGGTCGTAGACGGCCACCTTCTCGTTCTTGTTCTTGCCGAGGCCGTACGCCAGCGCGGCCGCCGTGGGTTCGTTGATGATCCGTTTGACTTTCAGGCCGGCGATCTCGCCGGCGTCCTTTGTCGCCTGGCGCTGGGAGTCGTCGAAATAGGCCGGCACGGTGATGACCGCTTCCAGGTCCTTGGAGCCGATGAACTCCTCGGCGCACTGTTTCAGAAACTGGAGGATCATGGCCGAGATTTCCTGCGGCGAGTACTGTTTGTCGCGGATCTTGAGCCGGACGTCGCCGTTGGTCGCCGGCACCAGCTGGTAGGGCAGGTGATCCCGGGCCCGGGTGACTTCGGGTGAGTTGAATTTCCGCCCGATGAGGCGCTTCACGGCATAGATGGTGTTGGCGGCGTTGGTGATGGCCTGGCGCTTGGCGATCTGGCCCACCAGCCGCTCATTCTTGTCGGTGAAGGCGACAATGGACGGGGTGGTCCGGCCGCCCAAACTGTTGGCGATGATCTGGCTGTTCCCGCCTTCGACGACCGCGACGCATGAGTTGGTGGTTCCGAGGTCAATCCCGATCACTTTTGCCATATAGCCCTCGTCAGCCTGCCTGAAGTTGGCCGATATTATACACAAAACATCATTTACGACAAATATTTACCGATCAATGCGATCCGCTCGGCTTCGCCTTTGGCACGCCGACCTTGACCATGGCCGGCCGCAGCAGGATCCCGTGATACACGTAACCAGCCTTCAATTCCTTCAGATTGGTTTGGACCTCGAGGTCACTCCGCTCTTCGGCGGTGATGGCCTGATGCAGGTGCGGGTCGAACGGCTGCGCCTCGGTGGGAATCTTGATCACCCCGATCTTGTCGAAGACATCCAGAAACTGCCGGTGCAGCAGATTGAAGCCCTTTCGGTAGCTATCGACGGAATGGGAGAATTTTTCCGAATTGAACGTGTTGCTGGCGAGTTCCAGAATGTCGATGATCTGCAGCAGGTCCTTCAACAACTCCGCCCGGGTGTTCAGGCTGGTGCTCTCCGCCTCCCGTTCCACCCGGTTCCGGAAATTCTGGAAATCGGTCTCGAGCTCCTGATAGCGGAGCTTGAGCCGCTCCAGCTCCTGCCGTAGCAGCTCCGCCTCATCCGGCTCGGCCTCGACCGGCGGGGTGATCGGCGTCACCGTCGCTTCGGGGACGAACAGCGGCACGGCCAGCGTATCCTCGCGGGATTCCCGCTTGGCGTGAACGATCTTGTCGATGGTCTGCTCGGCTTCCTGGAACAGGCGTTCCAGATCCCGGTTGGTGGAGAACCCGGTGGTGGAGGTCTCCCGACGGCTGTCCGGCGTGGGGGGCTGATCGGGCTGTTCGGCCTCTTTGCTCATAACCATCACAAACTATGTGGTGATGGATTAATAGCATGCGCTCCCGGATCTGTCAATCCGAGCCCGAGCTTTTGGGCGCAAAATACCCCTTGCGGTGGCGCACGCGCAGATCCTTTCCCTTGACCGCCACGCGGAGCGCCCGGAACGTACCGTCACGCGCCGGGTTGGAGGAGCGGTAGCTGATGCTGTATTGGCTGCGCAACTCCTGGTTGATCTCCCGGAACGCCAGACTCAGGTCTTCCATCTTGGAAGGGTAGTAGGCCTTGCCGCCGGTGGCCGAAGTGAGCTGCTCCAGGATGGTGTCCCCTTCTTCGCTGCCCTTGACGCCGAAATGTCCGCCCTTGTTGGTGGAAATGGCGAACACCGTGGAGCCGGACCGCTGTGCCATCTCGAGCGCTTCTTCGAACGTCACCTTGCTGACGGTGTCCTCGCCGTCGGAGATGACGATCACGGTCTTGCGTCGCTCGCCCTGGTCGGGCACCAGCTTTTCCTCGGCCACCAGCAGGACGGAGTCGTAGAGCGAGGTGCCGCCGGCGGCCCGCAGGGTGCGCAGCTGCTTGCCCAGCAAATTCGTATCGTTGGTGAAATCCTGAATGAGCGTGACCCCGGTATCGAACTCCACCAGGAGCGCCTTGTCCTGGGGCCGGAGCACGGTGGCGAAGAACTCGGTGGCTGCATCCTGTTCGAACTTGAGTTTGTTGGCGACCGAGGCGCTGGTGTCGATGAGGAGCGCGATGCTCAGTGGCAGATCGCTCATGGCGCTGAAGTTTTCGATCTTCTGCGGCGCGTTGTTCTCGTAAACGATGAAGTCGTCCTGATGCAGGGTCGTCACATAATTGCCCCGCCGATCGAGGACGCTGCACAGCAGGTTGACCATCTCCACCCGGACCGCGATGCGGCCCTCGGGCGTCTGAACCGCCTGTTGAGACCACGCGGCCCCCGCCAACGTGAGCACGACCACCGCAAGCACCAGCCGGGTGAAGATTTTCATGTTGCCTCGAGCCGGAAGATGATTCAAAATGAACAACCAAGACCTGGCGCAAATTAAGAGTCCTCATTATATGAATGGGTTCACCGATAGTCAAGCCGGGGGGAGCGTGGGCCGGGCCATGCGCACCGGCGGACTCCTCTGGCTGTTCCTCGCGATGGCGGCGGCCGGTGGTTGCGGACCCGAACAGGTGTCGGGCGGACCGGTCGCGGACGAACCGGTGCCCTCCGCCGGAGCGGCTGCCCCGGCCGCCGGCAGCGACGGGTGGCAGGCCGCTGCGGACAGGCAACGGCTGGAGCGGGATTTCACCGCGATGATCCGCCTGGCGCCGCGGCCGGCCGGCTCCGAGCGCCTGGAAGCCTGCCGGCGCCTGATCGCCGAGGAACTGTCGGGCGCCGGTTTGGGCGTCCGCCGCGAGACGTTCCGGGCGGCGACGCCGCGGGGCGCTATCGAGATGGCCAACGTGATCGGCGAGAAAGCCGGGGATCCCCGGCGGATCATCATCGTGGCATCCCATATCGACACCAAGGCGCTGCCCGGCGTCCACTTCATCGGGGCCAACGATTCGGGATCCAGCACCGCCGCCGTCCTGGAGATCGCCCGGGTGCTCGCGGCGCGTGCCGATGCCCGGGCCACCTATCGCTTTCTCTTTTTCGACGGCGAGGAATCGGTCGGCGAATCGATCACCGAAACGGACGGCCTCTACGGCAGCCGCCATCACGCCGGCAACCTCCGGCGGAGCGGCGAGGCGCAGAGCGTGCGGGCGATGATCCTGCTGGACATGATCGGCGACCGCGACCTGGCGCTGACCCGGGACCGGTATTCCTCGCCCGAATTGTGGTCGCTGCTGACAGCGTGCTGCCGCCGGCTGGGCTGGCCCGAGATCGCCGCGGGCGAATCCAATGCCATCATCGACGACCACATCCCCTTCCGCGAACTGGGCGTCCCGGCCATTGACCTGATCGATTTTGAATACGGCCCCTGGAACAGTTACTGGCACACACCGCGCGATATCCCGGACAACGTTTCTGTGGCAAACATCTTCCGGGTGACCCGGGTGACGCTCTGCATGCTGGAGAGCCTGGACCATGAGTAGGAGGCACCGCCGTCATGAGACTCACACGCATCGTTCTTGGATTTCTCGCACTGTTGGCCATGGCACCGGCTGCCGGACATATCTTCGCGGCGACAGCCGCTGAGGCGCCGGTTGTGACCGCCATATCCACCGAATGCCAGCACCGCACGGTGGACGCTCTGGCGGAGCGATGGGGCGCCGACGTCCGGGAGCGGGCGGAGCGGGGGGTGCGCCAACTGGCCTGCCTGTGGACGCCGACTGACGGCCCGGAAGCGGAGTTCGAACGCTTCTGCCGGGAGCAGTTCATCGGTGAGCCACAGCTTCGCCGGCAGACCTTCGCCCGGATCCAGGACAACATGGAGCTGATCCACGGACGGTTCCACCAGATCCATCGCAGCTTGTCGGAGCCGCTGGAGCTGGATCTCGGGCAGCCGCTGGCGGTCGATTACCTGTTTCAGCAGTACGCTCCGGCCGCGCATCTCGCCGATGATCTGTTCGGCGTCCGGATCGCCCAGCTGTCCGTGTTGAATTTCCCGTTCTACACCCTGGCCGAGAAGAACCGGCTGGGGGCGGCCTGGAGCCGCGAGGAGTGGGCCATGGCCCGTCTGGGCGACTGGTTCAACGCCCGGGTCCCCGCCGAGGTCGCCCAGCAGTCGAGCCGGGCATACGCGGAGAGCGGCAACTACGTGGCGACCTACAACATCCACATCGGCAACCTGCTGCAGGACGGGGACCGGCGGCCCTGGGCGCAGGATCGCAAACTGGTCACCCACTGGAACCTCCGCGACGAGATCCGGGCTCAGTACGCCGAACCCGATGGTCTGTCCCGCCAGGAGCTTCTGGCGAAGGTCCTGGAGCGGATCGTGGACGGGAGCATCCCGCAACAGGTGATTGACGATCCGCGCTATGCCTGGGACCCGGCCGCCAACCGCCTGTTCGAGACGGTGGACGACAATCTGAAGGAATTGGAGATCGTGCGGGAAGGAGCCCGGCGCTATCAGCAGTGGCTCAATCTGTACCATGCGTCCCGACGGCTGGACGCCCACATGCCGCTCAGCCCCACGGCCATCGACCGGAAATTCAACCTCGACCGGCAGATTCCCGAAACCGAGGTGGAGCAACTGCTCCAGGCCGTGCTGCGGGATCCGGTGGCGCAGGACGTCGGCCGCCTCGTCGCCCGACGGCTGGGTCGCGAACTGAAGCCTTTTGACATCTGGTACGGCGGTTTCCGGAGCGGGCCTGCGAAGCCGGAAGCGGAACTGGACCGCATCGTCCGGGCGCGCTACCCCACCGTGGCGGCATTCCAGGCCGATCTGCCCACCATCCTGCAGCGCCTGGGTTTTGCGCCCGACCGGGCCGCGTTCGTCGCCGACCATGTCGCCGTGGATGCATCCCGGGGCATCGGACATGCCATGGGCGCGTCGATGCGCGGCGACAAGGCCCATCTGCGCACCCGCGTGGCGCCCGGGGGGATGGATTACAAGGGCTTCAACATCGCCATGCATGAATTCGGGCACAACGTGGAACAGGTGCTCTCGTTGGAAGGCGTGGACTACTACGCCATGAGCGGAGTGCCCAACAACGCATTCACCGAGTGTTTCGCCTACGTGTTCCAGGCCCGCGACCTCCAGGTTCTCGGACTGGGCGAGCCGGACGCGTTGTCGCGGCAGATGCAGGCTCTCGACACCTTCTGGATCACCTACGAGATCGCCGGCGTGTCGCTGGTGGAGATGCGGGCCTGGCGCTGGCTGTACGCGCATCCGGAGGCGGATGCCGCCGCCTTTCAGGCCGAGGTCCTCCGTCTGGCCAGGGAAGTGTGGAACGAGTACTACGCACCGGTGTTCCAGGTGAGGGATTGCCCGATCCTGGCCGTGTACCAGCACATGGTTTACCATCCGCTCTACCTGGCCGATTATGCGCTGGGCCACCTGATCCACTTCCAGGTTGAATCGGCGCTGGTCGGGAAGCCGCTGGGGGTGGAAATGGAGCGCATGTGCCGCCAGGGGGCGCTCACGCCCCGATACTGGATGCGTGGCGCCGTCGGGAATGACCTGACGGCCGAGCCGCTGCTCAGCGCAGCCCGCGAGGCGGCGCGTACGGCACATTAGGCGGTCGGCAGGGAACATCACGCGGTTTTGCCTGATTCTATATTATTGACAGGCTTTTCCTGCTTGGTTATGATGGCATAAGACCGATTTTTCATACCGTTGGCACAGATAGGAGAAGAAACGATGAGCCAGCTCCTTGACCCGGAACGAAAACTCTCCTTTTATTTCCAGGAAATGCTCAACACCTACACGGAGTCGATCCAGAATCGGCTGAAGAGCGTGCAGGCCAAGGCGCAAGGCACCCTGGAGGAGTTGGAGAGGCAGACGGCGGGCATTACCCCGCAGATCACCGGCGAGGAGCTTGCGGATTACATCCGGGAGACGCTCATCCCGCTGCGCGCCGAGCACGAAGCAGCCGCACAATGGCATAGCGGATTGATGATGGACATCGCCCGCATCACCCGCGGCACCGAGCAGAAGCAGATCCTCGAAGCGGTGCTGGACGCCACGGTCGGAATTGCCGACCGCGCGTTCATTCTGCTGGTTCGTCAGGGACAGGTGTCCGGCTGGGAGGGGCGGGGTTATACGCCGACGTTCCTCGAGACCGGGCTGAAGATGTTTTCCACGGCCGCCGGCTCGGACGCCGTCATCGGTCCCCTGCTGACGGAGACCGACGGACAGACGTTCACCCGCGATACAATCCCCGACGGTGCCCCTTACCTTGAAATCGATGGTTTTGAAAAACCCGCCAAGTTCCACCTCTTCCCGCTGGTTCTCTTCGGATCGGTTGCCGCCGTCCTGTTCATTGACGGCGACGGGTGCCGGGTCGATGACGCGGACGCCATCCAGGCGGGCGATGCCATCATGACCACCACCGCCATCTGGCTGGAAAATTTGGCCATGCGCAAAAGCCTGGGCCTGGGACTGCCGGGTGCGTGTCCCATCGCGGCGGAAGCGGAAGAGGATATCGACGCGGCGGTGTCGCCGGCGGCGATCGAGGAGCCGCCCACGGCCAAGACACCCCAGGCCGCCGGCGCCGTGGAGGACCTGATCGAAGAGCCGGTGGAGGAATTCCTGGCGGAACCCGCGGCGGAGCCTGTCGCCGAACCGTTCCGCGCCCCGTGGGAATCGCCCGCCGCCGCGCCCGCGGTCGATCGGATCATGCCGGTGGACATTCCCGCGGCGCCCGACAAATCGGCGGCCGTCACCCGGGAGTTTCCGGCGGAAGAGCAGGCCGTCGAACTCGATCTGGCGGGGATCGCCGCCGGACCGGATGAGTACGAGATCCGGCTCGAGGAACCGTCGGCCGTGCCCGCAGCCCCGGTGTTCGGACAGGAACCGACACTCATCGACCAGGTCATGAAGATCGAAAGCATGGGTGAAGAGGAGATTGTGGTGGATGAGGCCGCTGCGGCGCCGATCATTCCCGCGCTGTTTGAAGCGGAGCCCGAAGAGATCGTCCTGGAAGAGCCCGTTGACATGGGGTACGCGCCATCCATGGAGATCACGCCGGGCCCGGCCGCCCCGGCAGCCGCAGAGCCGGGGGAGATCGTTCTCGAGGAACACCCGCTGGAAGAGCTGATTCTGGAGGAAACCCCGGCTGCCCCCATCTTCGAAGCGCCGGCGCCCGTCGTCACCCCGCCGCCGATTCCGGCGACGCCCCCGGTGAGCGCGCAGCCGTGGTCCACACCCGATGAGGAGAAACAGTACAACGACGCCCGTCGGTTCGCCCGCCTGCTGGTCTCGGAAATCAAGCTGTATAACGAAGACTCGGTGACCGAGGGCCGGATCGAGAAAGACTTGTACCGGCGGCTGCAGAAGGATATCGACCGGAGCCGGGAGATGTTCGACAAGCGGGTGCCGCGCAGTCTCGGCCTGAAGATCGATTACTTCCACGAAGAGCTGGTCCGCATCTTGGCGGAGGGTGACTCGACCAAACTGGGCAAGGGTTACCCCGGACCGGTCAATCAGTAGCGTTATTCCGCGTTGCGCTTCAAATCATCAATCGCCACGTTCCTCCTCGCGGCATGCTGCGCCTCCGCACTGGCCGGGGTACAGGCGCCTTGTCCGTGGTTGGCCGAGCCGGATCCATACGCGCAGCAGCCCGACCTGGCGCGACTGGCCCGGGATCGGGCCGTCATCGACGCGCTGCCGTCGGAGCAACGGGTCACCCGGTGGCAGGCGCAGCTCCAGCTCTACCGGACCGATGGCAATCGACGCCTCGAAGGACTGGCCGGTCTGATCCTGGGACGGTTGCTGGCCGGCGATCAACCGGAAGCCGCCCTGAACTGTCTCGAGGATCCGGCCGTTTTCCGCCACACCGCGCTGGCCGAACTGGCCGTCGAAACGGCGCTGGAGATCGCCCGGAACCACCCGCAGCTTTTCGGGCGGACGGACGCAATGCTGAGTGCGCCGGAACGCGTGGGCGCACTCGATTTCCGGCTGCTGGCGCAGGTGGTGGAGTTGCACCGTCAAAACGAGCGGATCGCGGAGGCCCGACGCTGGCTCACTGCGGCCGATCCGTCCGTCTTCCCCGGCATCCGCGCCGACTGGCACCATTTCAGTCTGGGACGGCTGGATCTTGCGGAAGGCCGTTTGGAAGCGGCGAAGGCGCACTGGCGCGCCGCCCTGCTCGTGGCCGATCCCGATCCCTCCGTCTTTCTGGCCGCATTGGGCGAATTGAAGCAGGTCGAGGGGAGCGATCCCGTTCCGGCCCTGATGCCGGTTACGGAAGCCGTCCGCATCGCCCGCGGCTTTCTGGCCAGGGGCAGCGGGTGGGCCGCTTGGGCCTGCCTGGCGGGTTACTTGCCGCACCAGGCGCCGAAAGCCGCCGCCGATCCGTTCTGGCGGACTGCCGGCGAGGCCGCGTTCCAGACGGGACAGTACCGGCAGGCGCGGGAACTGTTGCAGCGCTACCGGCCCCGCGCGGCCGACGACCGGCTGGCGCGTGCGTACGGCCTGGCGGTGGCCGGTAAAAAACTCGGCCGGACGGACGAGTACAAGCGGAACCTCGCCCTGATTCGGCAGATTGCACCCCGGTCGGATGAGCACATCCGGCTGCTGCAGCCGGCGGCCTTCGACGCCGAGGTGGCGGGCCGGACTGACGACGTGCGCCGGCTATACGGCGAAATCGCCCGCCTGTCCCAGCGGCGCCCGGATGTCGCCGAAGCCAGCTGGAAGCTGGCCTGGACCGAGTATCTCCACGGCAAGTGGACGCGGGCCGATGCCCTGTTCCGCCGCGCCATCGAGATGGATGACGGCCGCGAATTCGCGCTGGCCGGATTGTACTGGCATGGCGTCTGCGCCCGGCGGATGAAGCAGACCGCCGAGGCCGACGCTGCGCACCGGGCGTTGCTGGCGGTCTTTCCATTCTCCTACTATGCGGAACTCGTTCGACAGGGATGGAGCGGCCCGCCGCCGATCGGCGCGGAAGAGAACTCCGCGGCCGATGGCTGGTCCCGCATCCTCCGGGAGAAGTACACGCCCGTTCGGGTCGCCGGGCCGGTCCAGCCGCTGGAGGCGCTGCCGCCGCCCGACCGGTTTTTCGTGCTGGAAGCCCTCGCCGCAGGACTCCGGGCACCGGCGGTGCAGCGCCTCGACACCGCCAACCGCACGCTCCGCGACCCGGGGCTGCACGCCCTCCTGGCCGCTCTCGCGGCCGAGGACGGGCGCACCTACGATCTGATCTGGCACGCCCACCGGGCGTGCCCGGAGCTGTACACGCTGCGCCTGGAGGCGGCGTCGCCGGATTGCTGGCACATGCTCTTTCCTGTGCGGTACGAAGAGATCCTGCGGCAGGAGCTGGCCGACACCGGGGTCGAGCCGTATCTGGCCCTGGCGCTGATCCGGCAGGAATCGGCCTTTCTTGAGGATGCGCGCTCGGTGTCCAATGCCATCGGGCTGATGCAGCTCCTGCCCGCCACCGCCGCCGAGGAGGCGGGCTTTCGGGGCGATCCGACCGAGCTCGTGACCCGGCTCAAGACACCCGAGTTCAACCTGCCGCTGGGCTGCCGCTACCTCGTGAAGCAGTACCGGTATTTCGACCGGAAGATGGCCCTGGCCCTGGCCGCGTACAACGGCGGTCCCCGCCGCATCCGCGACGTCAACCGCCGATACGAGCAGAAATACGGCCTGCCGGAGATCGTGGAACTCATCCCCATGGCCCAGTCGCGCAACTACGTGAAAGCGATCTACCGGAACTGGAACTATTACTCACAGTTGTACGCCGGCCGGCCCGCCGATCTGGCGTGGCTTTTCGGCCAACCGGAATTCCACCGGGACCAGTCAAAGGCAAAATGAGAGAGACGCCGGTGCCGGGCCCGGCCGGATCTCAGGGGGGATCGACGCCGCCCGGATTCCAGGGATTGCACCGCATGATGCGCCAGGTGCCCTTGGCCAGGCCGGGGAAGAGCCCGTATTTCAGGAGCGCCTGCCGCATGTACTCGCTGCAGGTGGGGGTGAAGCGGCAAAACTGGAGGCGGTGGTTGAGATGGAGCAGGGGGGATATCCGGTCCTGGTAGACCTGAATCCCCCCCGCCAGGATGCGACTGGTGATCTGCACCTGCGGCGATCTGAGACCGTCGGCGATCACCGCGAGGCCGAAGAGAGCGAAGAGCAGTCCGACCAGTTTCAGCACCGGACGGCGCTTACTGGCGGACGACCCGGGTTCCGGCGAACGTGTCACTCCAGCGCAGACCCTCCGGCGACTTGGTGATGGTGATCGCTTCCCACACGGCGAACGCCAGCACGGCCAATCCCACGACAAACTGCAGCAAGGACAGGATGACGCCCGCGATGCAGCCCAGGACGGGGATCAGCGCGATGATGCTGGTCAGCAGCCAGATGAGCGAAGTCAGCGAGTAGACCAGGTTGCGTTTGACCGAGTGCATCAGCTCGATGGGACCGCCCGCCATGGTCGCCACCTTGATCTTCATCAGGTGCTTGCCGATGCTGTTGCCCTTGACGATATAGTCGCGCAGCAGGATGAAGCCGCACATGACGGCGGCTCCGGCGATCTGGATGATGCTGCCCAGAATCGAGGAGATGATGTTGCCGACGATGCCCACGATCACGATCACGATGACCAGCGCGAAAATCGCGCCGATGTCGATGGCCAGGGCGATGAACCGGTTTTTTTGGAGTTCCGCATCTGTCATGGTCAATGCCTCCTGTGCAGGATTCGGGGATGTTTACTTGTTCTCGATGACCCGCGTGGTGGCCCACTTGTCGCCGAACCGGTAGCCGTCCGGATCGACGAACACCATCACGGCGTCGATGAGGCCGAAGATCGGGATCATCAGGGAGACGTTGCGGATGACCGATTCCATCAGCTTGCAGGGAGTCAACGTCTGGGCGTTGATGACCTGCAGGCCCATGACCTTCTTGCCGAAACTCCGGCCGTCGTAGAGCGCGTCCTTGCACAAGGCGTACGCGATGCCGGGCAGGATGCACAGGATCATGCCCGCCGTGGTGATGACCCAGTCGATCAGCGCGGCCAGCAGCCGGTTCACCGGGTCAGCCTTGATCACGCGGTCCGCGGGGATCGGTGTGTTCTTGGCGTCATCGCCCATCCAGAAACCAGGTTCGCCCATGATGCTATCTCCTTGTATTTGGTTTGAACATTAGACGGATCGAAGATTCGACTTCAGAAAAATTCCGGAGCGGCTTGTAAGCCGGATTCTGTTCCGCCTCTCCGTGGAGAGGCGGGGCAAACATTCCTCTGGGCGCCAGGTCTCCCCGGCGCTCTTGCGGCCTACCCGAAGGCATCGGCCGGGCCGGCCTCAAACGCCTTCCTATTCGGCCTTGCTCCGTGCGGGGTTTGCCAAGCATCCGGTGTCGCCACCGGACCTGGTGGGCTCTTGCCCCACCGTTTCACCCTTGCCTGAGCCACGCGGGCCATCGGCGGTCTGCTCTCTGTTGCACTTTCCGTAGGGTCGCCCCTCCCTCCCGTTAGGAGGCGCACCGCCCTGTGGAGTCCGGACTTTCCTCTCCCGCGTCAGGCGCGGGAGCGTTTGCCGCCGCCGCTCCGGAAATACACGATTCACGCTTCAAAGATCACGCCCTTGCCGGCCTCTCGGCCTGGGGGCATCTTCAGCATGCCGCACGGGGTGTGGATGCTCACGATCTGTTTGTAAATCTTACCAGTAAACGCGATTCGTTGCAACCGGAAAGCCCGGCGGCGCAGGGACCGGCGAAAAAAAGAGCCGCCGGCGGCCAGCCGGCGGTTTGGGCTGATTCATCAGGCCTCCTGAAAGAAGATGGCCGAACAGGCTCTCAACACGCGGGACAAGAGAGTCAATGACAGGATAAGGATTCGCACTCTCCGCACGGAAAAATGAGATGAGCGATCATCGGTTGGAGTGGAGCGAACAGCCAATATATCAATCGCATAGCTGATGATTTGAATATGGCGGCAGCGATTGGCAGCGATTGATGCCAATACATTTCAGCGCGGGTGCGTATGCTATAATTCAACTGGACGGAACTTTTTCCGAGGCCTGTTGTCTAATTGATCAGGACTTCGGGAGAAACCGGCGATGGCTACTCAGGATCTGACGTTGAAAGACATCCCGGAAGCAAAACTGGTCCTGCCGTATTCGGACTCCGAACTCACAGCGGGCGATGCCGCACATGCGAGCTGCTGTTTCGAGGATGTCTACACCGAATACCGTGACATGATCTTTCATCTGGCCTATCGCCTGCTGGGCCATTTTGACGATGCCCTCGATCTGACCCAGGACGTCTTCATGACCGTCTACCGGAAACTGGACACGTTCCGCGGAGAGTCATCCTTGAAGACGTGGCTGTACCGGATCGTGGCCAACAAGGCGGCCAACCGGCAACGCTGGTGGCGCGTGCGGCGCCGCGGCCACACGGTCTCGCTCCACGAGCTGAACCACGCGGCGATGATCCGGCTCAACCTGTCCCTGAGCGGCGGCGCGCCGAGTCCGGAGCAAGCGTGCGCCGCGCGGGAAGCGCGGAAGAACCTGCAGCGCTGTCTGGACCGGCTGCCGTTCAAATACCGGATGGTGCTGTTGCTGCGGGACATCGAGGCGATGTCGTATGAGGAGATCGGGAACTGCCTCGGGCTATCCCTGGGCACGGTCAAGAGCCGGATCGCTCGGGCGCGCGAGCAGTTGCGGGGTTTGATGGACAGTTATCTGTAAGGGTATCGATATGGATTGTGACAACTACAAGATTCTGGTTCACGCATACATCGACGGCGAGCTATCCAGCGCGGATGAGATGGATCTGAACGGTCACCTGACGCGCTGCGCCGCGTGTCGGATGTACCTCGCCCGTATGACCGAAGCCCGCGACATGGTCCGGAGCCTGCCGGCTGTTTCGGCTCCCGCCGGACTGACTTACACGCTGAACTCCCGGCTCAATTTCGCACCTCATCCCCTGCAATCCGACTGGTTTGCCACCCTGCAGTTTCGCCTGCTCGAGTTCTCGATGGCCGAGCATCTGCGGACGGTTTTCCTCGCGGTGCCCATCACGGTGCTGTTCTTCCTGGCCATTTCGCTGCTGGTCTATTCACCGGTGGGACTTGAGAACCTGCAGACCTTTCTGGACGATTCCAACGGCAACGGCATGGCGGAGAACTTGGTGGAGCGGCAGTATCTCGAGAACCTCTATGATTTTTCCCCCGAGCGGATCTCCTCCGACCAGGTCTATCAGCCGCGGATCAGCACGGTCTCGGTCAAAATGTTCGCGGCAAACGATTTTCAGAAATTGAAGGGCAACCGTCTGGGCGTGCTCACCCATGTTCGCTCCGACGGTAGCGCGGAGATCCTCTCCATCTCTGGGGGCGATCAGGGGACGGCGGTCAAGGTTCGGAACATGATCGATTCGTCCATCGTGTTCCCGGCGATCACCAAAGGCAAGCTGGTCGATTCCCGCGTGTTGCTCACCTTCGAGAAAATCGAAGTCAAGGGCTGACCGCCGCCGGCGGCATACGATTCCTGCGCCAAAATTTCTGGAATCTAGTCAGAAGACCCGGCTCTCAGCTTCTGGCCTTGTGCCGGAGGCGGTAGTCGGATCCCTGCAGCACCACGTCGGTGCACCGCTCCATGATCCGCGAGTAGAGCCGCTGGGTGATCCGCTCGGCCAGGGTGTATGCCGAGGCCGAGCCCGGACCGGCCGGCTCGGCCGTCGGGCGCCCCTCGGAATCGGCCCCCGGGGAGGCGGCGGATCCCGACCAGCCGGGTCGGGCCGCATGGTCCAGGTAATTGGTGGTGAACAGCACCGATATCCGTTGATCGAAGCAGAAATTGATGATGTCGTACAGCTTGTTGAAGACGAACTCGGTGGGGCGGGTGGCCCCCAGTTCGTCGAGCAGCACCACCTGGCAGCGGCTCAGCCGGCGGAACAGTTTCCCCTCGATATCGGTGCCGTTGTCATCGAAGCTCTGCCGGATCTGCTCGATGAGGTGCAGGAAATTCTGGAACCGTCCGGTGAATCCCTCCTCGATGAGGCGGCGCAGGACGGCCACCGCCAGGTGGGTTTTGCCGACGCCCACCGGGCCGCGGATCAGCAGTCCCCGACCCAGCGCCTCGCCCCGCTGAAACGAGGTGATGAACATCTCCACGAACGACAGCGCCTCGTGTTGCTTGGCGTTCTGGGGGATGAAGTTGTCCAGCCGGCACCGCTGGTAGGAGGGGGGGATGCCGGCGAACGCCAGGCGGTGTTCCGCCAGCTCCTCGGTGAAACAGTGGCACCGGCGGGCGACACCGTCCTCCACCACCCAGCGGGAGTTTTGGCAGTCCGGGCAGCGGGTGTCGAAGTACTCGGCGAACAGAGATCGGTAGTCGTCGCGGTCGGGCATCGGCGTTGAATGCATCCTTGCTTTCGGCTACAATGGCCCCGAATTTCCTCTAAGGCAGGCTATTATATGCAAACACGGTTGGCGATGCTATGTGTTTTTACCCTCCTCTGGAGCGTCGCGATGGCCGATGAACCGGCGGACCGGATCCTGAAAAACGGCGTCATCTACACGCTGGATGCGGGGCGCCCCGTCGTGTCCGCCCTGGCCATTCGCGGCGACCGGGTGGTGGCCACCGGCTCCTGGGAGGAGATAGCGTCGCTGGCCGGCGCGCGGACCGTGGTGCTGGACTTGGCGGGCGCGACGGCCTATCCAGGCTTTGTCGACAGCCACGCGCACGTGGGCGGGCTGGGTCGGGCCATGGAGATTCTGGACCTGACCGGAGCAGCGAGCGAGGCCGACGTGGCCGCGCTGGTGCGGCGCTCCGCCGCCGGCACGGCGGCCGGCGACTGGATCCTGGGCCGCGGCTGGGACCAGAACAGATGGTCTGAAAAGCAGTTTCCCTCGCAGGCCAGCCTCACCGCCGCCGCTCCCGATCATCCGGTGGTCCTGACGCGGGTGGACGGCCATGCGATCTGGTGCAACCGGCGGGCGTTGGAAATGGCCGGCCTGGGGGATCGCGCCGTTCCGGTCGAAGGGGGCGAGATCCTCGTGGACGAGTCCGGACGCCCCACCGGGATTCTGGTGGATCGCGCGTCCGACCTGATCGAATCAAAAATCCCGGCGGCGCGTCCCGAAGAGATTCGTCGTCGTCTGAAGCGATCGATGGAACGCTGTGCCGCCCTGGGTTTGACCCAGGTCCACGACGCCGGTGTCGGGTCCAACGAGTTGGCGCAGTACCGGGTGCTGTTGCAGGCGGACCAGATGCCCATCCGGATCTGGGCCATGCTGGAGGGTGACGAGGCGTGGTTGGAGCGCCAGCTCGCCGCCGGCGTCTCGCAGGATGCGGCCGGCCTCCTGACGATCCGGGCGGTGAAGATGTACGCCGACGGTGCACTGGGCTCCCGGGGCGCCTGGCTCCTGGCGCCGTACACCGACCGCCCCGACACCAGCGGCCTGCCGGTCAATCCGACTGAAACCCTGGAACGCATCGCTCGGCTGTGCGCCCGCTACGGCTTTCAGGCGTGCACGCACGCCATCGGCGACCGGGCCAACCGGACCATCCTGGACGTGTACCAGCGCGTCCTGGCCGGACTGCCCGACGGCCGCGAACGACGGTTCCGGGTGGAGCATGCGCAGGTGCTGGCGATGGCCGACCTCCCGCGGTTCCATGCGCTCGGCGTGATCCCGGCGATGCAACCCGCCCACTGCACATCCGACATGCCGTGGGCCATCCGACGGCTGGGGCCGGAGCGGGCCCGCTACGCTTACGCCTGGCAGACTCTGATCCGCACGGGCGTGGTGATTCCCGCCGGATCGGATTTCCCGGTGGAAGCGCCCGATCCGCTGCTCGGCTTCTACGCCGCGGTCACCCGCACGGACAGAGCGGGACAGCCGCCGGGGGGATGGACTCCCATGGAGCGGATGACCCGGGAACAGGCCCTGCGGGGCATGACGGCGTGGAGCGCGTACGCCGCGTTCCAGGAGAAGGACAAAGGGGTGCTGGCTCCGGGCAAGTGGGCGGACATCACCGTGACCGATCAGGACCTGATGCGGGTACCGGAGAACGACATCCTGAAGACCCGGGTGCTCGTGACGCTGGTCGGCGGCCGGATCGTCTTCGACGGCCGGACGCCCAAGGAGCCCGAGCGCCGATGAGAATCCAGCTGGCCGTCCTGCTCTCCATCTGGAGCCTGCTGAACGTATTGCTCGACGAGCAGGGCGAGCTGGTCAACCTGAGCTGCGCGTGCGAGTCCCAGACCGTCGCCCTGCGGTGCCGCGTCCGGGACGTCGACCCGACCGCCCTCCGCCAGCTGTTGGAGGGAGGCGAGACGATTGTTTTCCGGTACGAAGCCGAGTTGCGCGGCGAACGGAGCGTCTGGTTCGATGAGTTCTGCGCCGAGGCGACGTTGGACAAGCGGCTGTCATATGATCCCCGCACCCGGCAGTTTTTTGGATCCACCACGACCGAAGGACGGGAATCGTCCGCCCGGATATTCAGCACTCTGGATGATGCGGTCGAGTGGCTGGCGGCCGTCGCCGAACCGCCGCTGTCCCTGAGGTCTGCCGAGCCGCTCGAGCCGGGCGATTACGTGCAGGCGCGGGTGGTGCTCCAGCGCAAGAAGCTACTGCTCGTCATCCCGGTCGAAACCGCCACGCCGTGGAAACGCCAGCCGGTCCAGTGCCCATGAAGCAAACGTCGCGGCCGCTCACCAAGCTGAAGATCACCTTGCTGGCTCTGGGGATCCTGCTGGCCCTGGCCGCGCTGCTCTTCACCCAGTACCAGCTCGGCGGCGGCGGCATCGAATCCCCCACCTTCAACCTGCAGGCCATCCTGCTGGCCGTGCTCACGGTGATGAACGTGCTGTTCATCCTTGTGCTCGTGCTGGTGCTGGCCCGCTACCTGGTCAAAACCTTTTTCGAGAAGCGGGAGCGGACGGTGTTCGCCAGTGTAAAGACCAAGCTCACGCTGGCTTTTTTGGCGCTGGCCATCGTGCCCACGGGGCTCTTTGTCTTTCTGGCGTACACCGTGATCAACCGGAGCATCAGCCAGTGGTTCTCGGCACCGGCCGAAGAAATCCTGCGCCATTCGGAGGAGTTGGCCCGCTCCTATTACATCACCGCCATCGACAGCGTCCGCGGTGAAATGGCCGACTTTCGGAGCGAGGCCGCACGCGGCGCACTCACATGGGAGGACGTAGCCGCGTTCCGCCAGCGCCGCCGGTTGGACGCCGTGCTCCTGCTGGACGCCCGCGGTCGGGTGCGTCGCCAGGACGCCGCCCGGCCGGACAGCGGCCAGCCGGCGGTGGCCCTGAAGGACCCGGCGCTGGTGGTGCAGAACGTGCGTCCCGGCGAGATCGCCCACTTCGTGGAGAACCATCCGGACCGGGACGTGGTGGTGTGCTTTGCGCCGAGTCCGTGGAACGACCGGGGCGTCCTGGTCTTCCTGAAGGCGCTCCCCGGCTCGGTGGCCTACCGGTCCTACCTGATCATCAAGGCGTACCAGGAATACTTCCGGCTCAGGAATCAGGTGGAGTTGCTGCGCTGGCAGTATCTCCTGATCGTGAGCTTCGCGGGCATCAGCCTCCTGTTCGCCTTCGTCTGGTTCGGGATCTACATCTCCAAGCAGATCACGGGACCGGTTGAGGCCCTGATCGAGGGGTCCCAGCGGGTGGCGGTGCGCGACTGGAGCCGGCCTATCGAGTGGGCCGCCAGCGACGAGTTCGGCACGCTGGTCCAATCGTTCAACCGGATGATGGGCGAGCTGGCGCGCAGCCAGGAGGCCATCGAACAGGCCAACGCCGGACTGACCCGGATGAACCGGGAGCTGGCGGAGCGAAACACGTTCATCCAGACCGTGCTCGACAGCGTGGCCACGGGTGTCGTTTCAGTGGACACCGATCTGCGGATCACCAGCTCCAATTCCGCCACGCGCCATCTGCTCAAGCAGCGTCGTGTCCATGACGGCGCCACATACCTGCGCGAGGTGATCCCGCCGGAGAAAATGCCCGAGCTGCAGCGGCTCCTCCAGGAGGCCGAGTTCCACCAGCGGGTCAGCCGGGAGATCACCTTCGAAACCGGCAAGCGGACCATGCACTTCGCCGTCACCGCCTCGGCCATGCGCGACGCCGAGGAGCGGGTGAGCGGCTATGTGGTGGTGTTCGACGATGTCAGTGACCTGATCCGGACGGAGAAAGCGGCCGCCTGGCAGGAAGTCGCCAAGCGGCTGGCCCACGAGATTAAAAATCCGCTGACGCCCATCCAGCTTTTCGTGGAGCGGATCCGCAAGCAGTTCGGCCGCCTTCAGGAAGCGGGCGCCCTGCCGGGCAACGACTCCGTGAGCCATTTCCGCCAACTCCTGGACGACGGGCTGGCCACGGTCCAGACGGAGACCGGCAATCTGAAATACCTGGTGGAGGAGTTCAGCCGCTTCGCCCGTCTGCCCAACCCGGTGCTGCTGCCGGTCAACCTGAACCAACTCGTCGAAGAGGCAGCCGCGGCCTTCCGCGTCGCCCACCCGGAGCGGCGCGTCGAGACGGAGCTGGATCCCGGCCTGCCGCCGGTCTACCTGGATCGAGAACTGATCCGGCTGGTCATCAACAATCTGCTCCGCAATGCCGCCGACGCCGTGGCCGAGGAGGGCGGCGACGGCCGGATCACGGTGGCCACGGCTTACCGAGAGGAGAGCCGCCGGGTGCACCTCAGCGTCGAGGACGAGGGCCGGGGACTCGCCGACGAGCATTGGGAGAACCTGTTCCTGCCGTACTTCTCCACGAAGAAGGAGGGCATGGGGCTGGGGCTGACCATCGTCAAGAAAATTCTGGACGACCACGAGGCGGCTGTCCGGGCCGAGTCCGTCCAGCCCCACGGCTGCCGGTTCGTCGTGGAATTCACCCACCTCCGCGCCCCCGAGGAAGTCTGACCCGGCCGGTACGCGACTCCGGGTTCAGCCGCCGCCAAATCCAGTTAAAGATTCTTTGTGTCCTTCGTGACTTTGTGATGAAATGAGTTTTATTCCTGAATTTGATCGACGGGGAGTGAATGATGAGCCAGATAATCCATGACTATTTCACACAGAACCGGCAGAAGATCACCCGGGAGATGCTGGACCTGCTTGCGGAGATGGTGGCGCAGCGAACCGTCAACGTCGTTAGCGAAAAGCTCGTGGAACACCAGTACCTCAAGTTCCGCGGCGAGGAATACCGCGTGGCGGAGATCGTCACCCGCGAGTTCGACCGCTGGGGCGTCCGCTACGACGTGCACGCCCGGCACGAGGGCCGGCCCAACGTGATCGGCCGGCTCGGCCGTGACCGGACGGGGCAGCGGCTGCTCCTGGCCGGCCACATGGACATCGTCCCGCCCGGTGACGGCTGGGATTCGGATCCGTACACGGTGACTGTCCGCGACGGAAAAGCATGCGGTCGCGGCGTGCTGGACAACAAGGGCCCGCTGGCCGCCATCCTGCTGGCCGCGCGCATCCTGAAGGAGACTGTCGGCGAGGAGGCGCTGGCGGGCGAGCTCCAGATCGCCGCCCTCGCCGATGAGGAGGCCACTGACCCGGACGGGGTGGACTTCGGCATCGGGTTCCTGATGGAAGAGCGGCGGATCAATCCAACCTGGGCCATCATTCCCGATATCGGCGAGAATATGAAGCGGATCGATATCGCCGAAAAGGGCCGCGCCGTCGTCAAGATCACGGCGTTCGGCCGCCAGGCCCACGGCTCCACGCCGGAGCGCGGCATCAACGCGGTCTACCGGATGGCCCGGCTGGTGACTCTCATCGAAGGCTTGCAGCTGGCGCACGCGGTGCACCCGCAGCTGGGCGCGCCCACCCTCAACCTGGGCGAGATCCACGGCGGCGCCGCGCCCAACATCGTGCCGGGCGAGTGTATCGCCTATCTGGACATCCGCACGGTGCCCGGCATGACCCGACCGCAGGTGGAAGACCAGCTCCTGGCCTGCTGCCGGGCCGTGGCAGGGGAGTTCAAACTGGAGTTCCAGGCCTGGACGGAGCCGCACCAGGTGGATCCCGACAATCCGGTGGTCCACGCCATCCAGCGGCAGTGCGGGGAGGTGCTGGGATTCCGGCCCGAGGTGTTCGGGATGGGCGGCGGCACGTTCGCCAAGGTGCTCAACGTCCACGGCGTGATCGCCGTGGGCTGGGGCCCCGGTGATGACGAGGCGTTCCACGTGACCAACGAGTACGTCGAAGTGGACCAGCTGGTGAATTTCTGCCAACTGGTGTGCCACGTGGCGCTGGATCTGCTGGGCCATCAAGTCTGATCGATCGCGGCCGCCGCCGCGCGGTCTGCCTCGACAGATTTGGTGTTGACAGTCCCGGCGGGCTTTGTTAGAATCCCCGCCTTGGTGAGCGGGAATAACTCAGTGGTAGAGTGCAACCTTGCCAAGGTTGAAGTCGCGGGTTCGAATCCCGTTTCCCGCTCCAGATTTTTTCAAAGACCCCAGAGCCCGGCATGGGCTCTTTTTTGTCTCTCCGGTTCTTTGAGGCGGCGTACCCAAGAGGCTAAGGGAGAGGTCTGCAAAACCTCCATTCAGCGGTTCGAGTCCGCTCGCCGCCTCCATTTTTTTCTTTTCTTTCAACCACAGAGTTCACAGAGGACACAAAGATTTTTTCGTGTCCAGGCCACCGTCCCTTTATAATAGTCTGGCCAAAGACAAGATGGCGGGCGAGGCTTGTGATGGCTCGTAACTCATTGTTTTCCTTTGTGTTCATTGTGCCTTTGTGGTGAATCTCCCCGCCGATGTGGTGGAATGGCAGACACAAGGGACTTAAAATCCCTGGCCCTGCAAGGGGCGTGCCGGTTCAAGTCCGGCCATCGGCACCAGCATTCACGGGCATCCCCGCCAGGCGGTGATGCCCGTTATTCTTTGATTGTTGCGCTCAGCGTGGCGCTGTTTCCAGTGGTGTGAGTGTAAAAAATGGCGAGCACTCGGTGCGCCGATCGTCACCGCTTAGCAGAGACCGGTTGGTTGGAGGCATGCAGCGTGATCCGGAGGATTTCCCCCGGGTGCCAGAGTCGCATGCGGGGGCCCCACGTGCCTGCGCCGCGGGAGACGATCACCGTCATTCTGTTCACAACGCACTCGCCTGCCAGCAGGGGATAGACCGTCCGGACGATCTCGCCGAACGGCCAGATCTGACCGCCGTGAGTGTGCCCGGAGAGCATTAGTCGCGCCCCGGCGGCAGCCGCGCGCTCAGCCTCCCATGGTGTGTGCGACAGCAGGATGGCTGCACCCGGCGGCCGACCCGCAAGTGCTTTGATCACCGCATCGGCCCCGGATGAATTTCGGCGGGCCCGGGTCAGATCCTCGACGCCCGCAACGACCAGGCCGGGAGTCACCTCCACCCAGCGGTTTTCCAGGAGGGGGATGCCGGCCTGCTCGAGTATCCGCCCGCCGGCGTCCGCCCTTCGGTGGGACTCGTGATTGCCCGCCACGGCCCAGACGCCCAAGGGTGCGGAGAGGCGGCGCAACGCCGCTAGGGGATCGCCATCGGGTCTCTCGCGCCCCTCGAACAGATCACCCAACAGGACGATCATGTCGGGCTTGGCTCCCAGCACCTGGTCGATGCGGGCGGACAGCCAGTCCCCGCCCAGAAGGGTGCCGATGTGCAGGTCGGAGACTGCGACAACGACCGTCCCGTCCAGCGCAGCCGGCAAACCGTCCAGGCGCACATGGTAGTCATGCACCACGGGGGGGCGCAGACCCTGGACCAGCGCCACGCCGGTCAACAGCGTGCCGGCCAGCAAGGCCCAGCCGCGGAGCGCGGGCGCCGTGCGGTGGAACCACCAGCCGAATCCCGTGGCCAGGTCCGCGGCCAGCACGCAGACGGCCAGGAGAAAGAGCATCGCCAAAAAGTGCATGCCGAAAATCTCCGCGATCACCTCCCAGGCGCCTTCGGCCGTTCGGCCCACCGTTCGGGAGGCCAGAAACGCCAGCCAGAGGATCAGCCCGGAAGCGGCCAGGATACGCCGCGGTACCCGGCGGGCGATGGCGGGGACCGTGGCGGCGCGGCAGAACACGTAGATCTGCAATAGGGTTCCGGCGGTCAGGAGCATGAGGCCGAACGACATGTGTCTACCACCTTCGGCGACGGGTCATGGACGCCCAGTATAGCGCAAGAGCCGCCGCCCGGTCACCCGCATCCGCCCGTCGCACCGGATCGGATGTGCCGGTGACGATAAGCCGCACCGGGCCGCGGCCCGGAGTACCTCGCGGCCTCCGGACGTGTGTTCGCCATGCGCCACTGCGGGAATAGGGCCGTTCAAGTCCGGAATGCACGGATACGCCGCTGCGTTGCTTTTCGCCGCCGGCGACCGTACAATAGCAGCGTTCAGAACCAGCCGACATCTGCAGGAGGTGGCCATGGGCGATAAGTCCAACAGCATGGAGCGGCGGACGCTCCTGAAGGCGGGCCTGGCCGGCTTGGCTGGCGTTGCGCTGGGCACGTCCTGCGGACGCACACCGGAACCGGTTACCCAATCGCCGGAACCGGCACCGGCACCAGCGGCCAAAGGGCCGGTGATGACCCGGACGCTGGGGCGGACTGGCCTGAACGTCTCCATCGTGGGCATGGGCGTGATGAACGCCGACAATCCCCGCCTGGTCGAGGCGGCGCTGGCCGCGGGCATCAACCACGTGGACACCGCCCACGGCTACCAGAACGGCCGAAACGAGGAGATGGTGGGGCAGGCGCTGAAGACGGTCAAACGGGATGCCGTGGTCCTGGCCACCAAGGTCCCGCCACCGGGAGAAGGCGATGCCACCCGGCGCAAGGCGCGCTACCTCGATATGCTCGAAATCAGCTTGCGCCGCCTGGCCACCGAGTACGTGGACATCCTCTACCTTCACAACGTGTCCAGCCGGGCGGGGGTCTTTGATGAGGCCATGCTCGAGGTCGCCGCCGGCATCAAGCAGTCGGGCAAGGCCCGCTTCATCGGCGTGTCCACCCATTCCAACGAACCGGAAGTGATCCGCGCCGCCAAGGACAGCGGGGTCTTCGACGTCGTGCTGACCGCCTACAACTTTCGTCAGGACCACCGGGCGGAAGTGCGTAAAGCCATCGTCGAAGCGGCCGGCGCGGGCCTGGGGATCGTCGCCATGAAGACCCAGGCCGGGGTCTACTGGGACCGCGAGCGCCTGCTGCCCATCAACATGACGGCGGCGCTCAAATGGGTCCTGCAGGAACCGGGCGTGCACACGTCGATTCCCGGCTTCACCACCTTCGACCAGCTCGAGGCCGACCTGAAGGTGATGGCCGGCCTGGAGCTGACGCCGGCCGAGGCGCTGGATCTCGACGAACAGCCGGGCCTGGCCGGGCTCTATTGCCAGCAGTGCGGCCAGTGCCGGCCGCAGTGCCCGGCGGCGCTGCCCATCCCCGATCTGATGCGGAGCTACATGTATGCGTACGGTTATCGAAATCCCGGCCTGGCCCATGACGTGCTGGCGGAACTGGACCTGCCCGGCGATCCGTGCGTCGGCTGTGCGACGTGCGACATCCGCTGCGCCAAGGGTTTCCCGGTGCGGGAGCGGATTCGGGACATCGCCCGTCTGCGCGGCGCACCGCGTGACCTGCTGGGCTGAGCGGCGGGTTCTAAAAACTTTCCCCGTCAGCCGGCATCATAACGGTGCATCCCGGGCCGCACCGGCCGGAAACGTCTCGATCCGGCCCACCGCACGCCGGCAGCGTCCGGATCGCCGGTCCGCCTCCGCGGCACAATCCATGCATGCCGTTGGCATGAACGAGAGGTGAATATGCTTCGGTCCCGATGGTCACTCGCATTGCTCGTCGTCCTGATCGCCTTCGTGAACCTGGCCGAACCGGCGTCGGCGGCCGGTCCGGAGCAGTGGCTGGCCGCTCCGGCCGGTTGGCAACCCAGCGGCAAGGCGGAACTGTACGCGCCGGAGTCGCTCTACAAATACATCAACGGCGCGGCGGAATCCTACCTGAGCTGCAACTTCCGCACCCTGGCGGTGCAGAATTATCAGCGGAAGGACAAGGCCGCCGCCACCGTGGAGATCTACCAGCACGCGTCGCCCGCCGACGCCTTCGGCATCTACAGCCAGGAGCGTCCCCCCAACGGATTTTTCATGGCGATCGGCGCCGAGGCTTACGGCGACATCATCACCCTGAATTTTTTCAAAGGGGACTGTTACGTCAAAATCACCGTGGATGGCGCCGGTAAGGAGGGGCCGGTGGTGCTGGATATGTTCGGGAAGGCCGTCGCCGATCGGATCCCGGGGCCGGCCCGGTTTCCGGAGCTGGTCCGCCGGTTGCCGGAGGGCGGGCGAAAGGCGCACACGGAAAAGTACATCGCCCAGAATTTTTTAGGGTATCAATTCCTCCGCGGCGCGTACATCGCGGAGTACTCGCTGAAAGGGCAGAATCTGCAGGGATTCGTCATGGATTGCGGCGACGCGAAAGCCGCCCACGCCGCAGTGGCCCGCTTTGCGTTCGGGGGAAACGCGCCGGCCGGAGCGCTTGATGCCGGCGGCAAGGCGTTTCGCGACAAGTACAACGGCGACATCCACCTGGGCTGGCGGGGCCGTTTCGTTTGGGGCGCCATGGGTGGCGACGCCGCCCAGCGCCAGGCACTGACGGCGTCCATCGCCAAAAGTTTGAAGGCGGGCAACTGATTCAGTGAACTCCCCCCACCCGGCCCGTGCTCCATGCCGATGCACCGGGCGGGCGACCGACCGCTCCCCGATGCGAGTGGCCGATGCCGACAGCGGTGCGTGATTCCCTTACCGAAAAAAACGGGCTGCCCAGATGGGCAGCCCGTTGTGCTTTGACTAGGTGACGGTTCGTTCTAGTGAGCGGCTTCCGGGGTGGTGTCCCACCAGAGTCCGCCGGGACCGAAGTACTCCACCAGATGGTTGGCCAGCGCGATCTCGGTGGGCGTGCCGAACTTGTTGTTGGTCCAGTCGGAGATGACCTCCACGTCCAGCCAGATGCGCACCAGTCCGCGGTGGCAGGCGGAGGAGCAGGAGTTCACGTTGCCCGACGCCGATGAGTAGAAACCGGTGGCCGCCCGGTAGGTGATGGTGTCCTCAGGCCGGGCCGGCATGAAGGAATGTCCCTGGTTGGGCGCCATGTGGCAGGTGATGCAGTTGGACAGGCCCATGATGCGGTCCGCGCCGTAGGGGTGGTGCGTGTGCTCTTCGATGGCGGCGCGGATCGTCGTGAAGTTGGCGTCCCAGTCCTTGACCATTTGCTCGGTGATGGTGGGGAAGGAGTACGGCGCGTTGTGGCACGACAGGCAGAAACTGTCGTTTTCCACGAGTGACGGGATATCGTTCACGCCGCTGTGGTTCATGGTGTCGCGCACCTGGGCCGGGTTGGCGGTTTCACGGTGGGCGTTGTGACAGTCGTTACAGGCGATGCCGTGGCTGCCCTGATAGTGGCCGCTGCTCATAAACGAATCGATGCGGGCGTAGGCGTAGTTCCAGCCATCCGGCCACTTGGAAGCGGTGGACACCTGGTAGGTGTCCAGCGGGATGACCGGGATCTGCATCCGGTAGCCGGTGTTGGCGGCCTCATCATAGGTGAAGCCCCATTTCTTCGACGGGGCGGAAGCGATCCGGACGTGGCACTGGAGGCACACCGTCGACCGCTCCTTGTTGTTCCGGATGTTGCTGGGGTTGACGATCCGGTCCGGATTGCCGCGGCTGAGGATGTGCATGGAGCCGGGGCCGTGGCACGATTCGCACCCGATGTTGATCAGGTCCTTGATGCCGTCGCCATCCAGATCGGGATAGTTCGGGCTCAGCTCCTGGTAGAGCGAGGCCGGGTAGGGGTTGACGATGTACTCGCCGCTCTCGGCGACCCATGCCTGGCGGACGCCGGTCATGTGGCAGCCCACGCAGTTCTTCAGGTAATTCTGTCCCTGGAGACCGGTGGTCGGGTTGCCCAGGTCGGCGGCAGTCACACCGGGAGCGTACTTGGGCGTGTTGCCGGTGTACCAGGCCGTGGTGCTGGCGCTGTAAGCCGCTCCGCCCCACGACAGAGGACCGAAGTAAATGGCCTGGCTCCAGCCGCCGGCGTGCTTGTCGCCTTCGGAAACCGGCACGCGGCACATGAAGCGCTGGCCGTTGCCCACGCTGTGGCCGCCCAGGGTGGCGACCACCCACAGCTTGAGCCCGCTGGGTCCGAGCTGGATGTAGTACTTGTCAGCAGCCGGATCGTAGGAAAGGATCGGCGCATTGGGTTGAACGGCGTCCAGCGCGGTGCCGGTGATGGTGTTGAAATCCAGGCCCTGCATGAAGTCGTCCTGGCCGTTCTTGTCGTAATCGGCCATGATCCCCTGGCCCGGTTGCAGGCTGTACATTCCCATCGGCTCGCGGATGAAGAAGGCGTGCAGGGTGTGGTGCCACTCATCCATCTCGGGCGAGAAGGCGCCATGGCACGACAGGCAGTATTCGGAACCGACGTAGCTCGGTTCGGAGAGCGCCGCCTCGATGCCGTTCGTGGCAATCAGGTGATTGCGGAGGCGGACGACGATGTCGCCCGGGCCCGCATGGGCCGCCGCCAGTTGCAGGCCGCCGGGATTGGCCTCCTTGGCCATCACCGCTGCCCCCGGCAACAAGCAGGCGACCACGAGGAGCGTCAGAAGGAATCTTCTCATAAGACCTCCTTTACAATAATCAAAAAACTGAACTATCATTCTCTGATGTCGCCGCGCGGAGGTGTTGGTTGTGCATACAGGAAGATGCGGAGCGAGAGCGGCTAATCAACCTATTCCATAAAGGCAATATCAAATATCTATATCTAAACCTGTGGATATAGAATTATCAATAGTTGCCCTTTTCTGTCAACTCAAATCTTTCGATCCATCATCTTTTTCTGATGTGATGAACGTCACTCAGTTCAGTGCTTGCACCGGATTCGCCAATGAATCTTGCGATACGATGCCATCGGGACTGACTGATGCCATCCATGCACTGGAACCGTGAGGAAACTGCTGGCAAAATCGGCGGGACGATGCAATTCGGACGGCTTCAAGTGAGGTAAAGCGAAATTTAAAGGGATGCCTGGTCTCGCTGCAAGTCAGGATATAACCGGAGACAGCCGAGCTGCCTCCTCCGGTTCAGCAGGACTTCATATACGGCACGCGTGGTGTGGTGGCGCAAGCGCCAGCTAGCTCTGTTTGAAACGGAAGATCTTGAAGCCGAGCTTGATCTTGTCACCATCGGCGAGGACGCTGGTCTCCACTTTCTTGTTGTTGACGTACACGCCGTTGGTGCTCTTGAGATCCCGAATGAAGAACTGAGTCCCTTCCATGTATATTTCGCAGTGATGCCCCGAGATCGCCTTCTCGCCCGGCAACGGGATGTGGTTGTCCTTGTTGCGGCCGATTTTGGTCAGGGGGATCTGCAGGGTGAACACCTCCTGGCGGCCTTCGGCGGTGTACGAGATGATCTGGGGAGCCGAAACGACCACCGTGGCCTCGGCCGCGGCCTCGTGGGGGAACGGTGCGACCACCGGCGGCGGGACCTCCGCCATGAGCCGGTTGCAGGAAGGGCAGGTCGGCGTCCCTTCGGGCACCGGCGCCTTGCAGTTGGGGCAGAACTGGTTGTAGATCTTGATCCCGCCTTGAATCGGATAGCCGCATACCAGGCAGAACTTGCTGCTCGGATCCTCGATGGGTGAGTGACAGGCGGGGCAGCTGCCAGCTTCGACGACCGCTGCGGCCGCCGCTTCGGGCATTTTGACCGGTTGGGGAACGGGCGGAACCGGAGGTGCGGCCACCGGCATGGCGGGAGAGACCATCACGGGAGCGGGCGGCTCGGCAGGCAGCGGAGGCGGTGGCTGGAAGGCCGGCTCGGGCGTCGGAGGCGCCGCGATCGGCACCGCAGTCGGCGCTGCGGGTGTGGGCGGCGGCGGGGCCGGGGCCGCCTCGAAAGCGGGCTGGGGCGTAGGGGCCGCGGCGGCCGGGGTCTCCGCCGCCTTCTGCTTCCGCAGGACCACTGTGCCGCCGATCATGTCGTGCAGGCCGCGCCGTTGGGGGTTGAACAGAATGATCAGATAGCCGATACTGGCGGTCAGACCGCAGACCATCCGGCCGATGATCTCGCGCAGCAAAATCTTGCCCACGCCCGCTTTCTCGAAATCCTTGCCGACGATCTTGGCGCCGAGCATCTTCTTGCCGATCGTCTGCCCGGAGGTGAGCAGCAGCACGAGTTGCAATATCCCCAGCAGGCCGAGGACCGCGGACATGGCCGTCAGCGGGATCATCGGCTGGTCGGGCCCCAGCGCGAATATCAGGCCGAAATAGAGGCCGGTCGCGGGGACGGAGATGATCAGCACATCGAAGAAAAAGGCGAAGAACCGTCGGAACACGCCGGCATAGGCGGGTTGGGGATTGCCGGCCATGGAACCGAGGCAATGCGGACACTGGGAATAGCCTGCCGGGAAATCCTTCAGGCAGAAGGGACAGATCATACCGTCCTCCCGAACATGAACGTTGGCTATATTTAACCAGAGTTGAATAAAAAATCAAATCTTTTCATGGATATGGCGGCGTCACCGACACCCAAGGCACTTGACTCGCCCTCAGGCAGCCGATAAGATGGCTTTCGTTTCAACACTCGTTCGGAGTGACACAACGTGCCTGAGCGAAGCGGCGCATCGAAATTCCGCAAGGCGGACTCGGAATCGCAACGGGTCCTCACCGAAGGGCAGTTTCAAAAATGCCCCGGCTGCGGTGTCACCCATTTCATCCGGGACCTGGCAGAGAATCGGATGGTGTGCCCCAAGTGCGGCCACCATCTGAAAGTGTATTCCCTGCAGCGTTTACAGCAGCTCTTCGATGACGGCACGTTCGAGGAGATGGATGCCGACCTGCGCTCGCCGGATCCGCTCCGGTTCGTCGATCAGAAGCCGTACGCGGAGCGTCTCCGGGACACGTACGGCAAGACGGGGATCTGGGATGCCGTCCGCTGCGCCACGGGCCGGATGGGCGGACTGAACGTGGTCGTGGCGGCTCTCGACTACCGGTTCATCGGCGGCAGCATGGGTTCGGTGGTGGGCGAGAAGATCGCCCGGGCCATCGACCAGGCGTTGGAGCGCCGGGTGCCGCTGATTCTGGTGTCGGCCTCGGGCGGCGCCCGGATGATGGAGGGGATTCTGTCGCTGATGCAGATGGCCAAGATCAGCGCCGCGCTGGCCCGGCTGGATGAGGCGGGCCTGCCGTACGTGAGCATCCTCACCGATCCCACCACGGGCGGAGTCACCGCGTCGTTCGCCATGCTGGGCGACCTGAACATCGCCGAGCCCGGGGCGCTGATCGGCTTCGCCGGCCCCCGGGTCATCGAGCAGACCATCCGCCAGAAGCTGCCCACCGGCTTCCAGCGGTCGGAGTTCCTCCTCCAGCACGGCATGCTGGACCGGGTCGTGGATCGCCGGCAGCTGCGCGACTTCCTCATCAAGGTCCTGCGATTCCTGACATCCTGATGACCGAGACCGCCTGGCACAGCTACGCTGATTTCGCCGATTTCCTCGCCCACCTCGGCGGCGAGGTGACGCAGATGCGCTACGACCTGGCCGTGGCGGGTCGGGTCATCCCGCTCCTGTTCCCGGAACGGTTCGCGCCGGCGGTGGTGGTCGCGGGCACCAACGGCAAGGGGAGCGTCGCCTGGTGGCTCACCCAGGTGTTCCAGGCGGCGGGTTATCGGACGGGGCTCTACACCTCGCCCCACCTGTTGCATCTCACCGAGCGGATCCGACTGGACGGGAAGCCGGCGGACCCGGCTGTCGTCTTCCGCCACGCCTGCGCCGTCCGCGGGGTCGTCGATGGGTTGGGCGGCGCGCTGCCCCGCCGGCCGACGTACTATGAGTGGCTGACCTTTGTGGCGGCCAGCCTGTTCCGCGAGGCCCGGGCCGATGTCCATGTTCTCGAAGTGGGCCTGGGGGGCCGGTTCGACGCGGTCAACGCCGCCGAGCCGATGCTCTCGGTCATCACATCGGTGGGTCTGGATCATTGCCAGCTCCTCGGCGATTCCATCACGGCCATCGCCCGCGAGAAAATGGGCGTGCTGCGGCGTGCGGCCCCGGCCGTGCTGGGCCCGCAGGACGAATGGGCCGATGAGGTGATGGACGACCTGGTCGCCGGGTGCGGGGTGCTGGTGCCGGCCCGGACCGTCTACGAGGCGGAGTTCGCCGGGGAAAGCGATTGGAAATTGGGACTGGACGGAGCCTATCAGAGGTATAACGCCGCCACCGTCGTGACTTGCTGCCGGGTGCTGCGCGCATCAGGCTGGCGGCTGGACGAAGCGGCCATCCGCCGGGGGCTTGCCTGCGGCGGGTGGCCGGGCCGGATGGAGCGTCTGGCCGATGCGCCGTCCGTCGTGGCGGACGGCGCCCACAATGTGGCGGCGGTCCGGGAACTGGCCCGGGAGATCGACCGGCTCGATCCGCGGCCGGTGGTGGTGTTCGGTGCCATGCGCGACAAGGATCTGCGCGGCATGCTGGCGCTGCTCCGCCCGGCGGCGGCGGCCCTGGTGCTGACCCGTCCGCCGTCCCCCCGGGCCGCCGGCGCCGACGACTACGCCGCGCTGCTCGGCGATCCGGGCGTGCGCTTCCGGGAGGAACCCGGCGAGGCCCTGAGGGAGGCGCGGGCACTGGCCGGTCCCGACGGCCATGTGGTCGTGGCCGGTTCGCTGTACCTGGTGGCGGAGATCAAGCGGTGGCTGGCGGAGGAGGGGGCGGCATGAGCGAGACCGGGTTGGACGACCGGGGCATTCTCACCGTCAGCGAGCTGACCGCCCTCATCCGCGCCGCGCTGGAAGACACCTTCCCCGCGGTCTGGGTGCGGGGCGAAATCTCCAATTTCGCGATTCCGGCTTCGGGCCATTACTATTTCTCATTGAAGGATGCCGCCGCCCAACTGCGGGCGGTCTGCTTCCGCAGCTCACACCGCCGGGTGCCGTTCACGCCGCGCAACGGCATGGAGGTGATCGCCCGCGGCCGCATCTCCATGTATGAACCGCGCGGCGACCTCCAGCTCATTGTCGAGGAGATGGTGGACTACGGCTTGGGCAACCTCATGCGCGCCTTCGAGCAGCTCAAGGAGAAACTGGCCGCCGAGGGGCTGTTCGACGAGGCGCGCAAGCGCCGGTTGCCGCTGTTCCCGGCGCGGGTGGGCGTGGTGACGTCGGCCACCGGTGCGGCGGTGCGCGACATCCTGCATATCCTCCGGCGGCGGAACAGCGCCGTGCACGTCCTGTTGTATCCGGTCAAGGTGCAGGGGGATGGCGCGGCCGAGGAGATCGTCGAGGCGCTGCGCTGGTTCGATGCGCATCCCGAGACGGCGGATGTGCTCATCGTGGGGCGGGGCGGGGGCAGCCTCGAGGACTTGTGGGCGTTCAACACGGAGCCGGTGGCGCGGGCCATTGCCGCGTGCCGGGTGCCGGTGATCTCGGCCGTGGGGCATGAGGTGGATTTCACCATCGCCGATTTCGTCGCCGACCTGCGGGCGCCCACGCCGTCGGCGGCTGCCGAGCTGGTGGCCGCCGCAGCCGAACAGTTGCTGGATCGCGTGGCTGCCGCCCGGCATGCCATGACCGTGACGCTGCGGCAGGCCGTCGCCGAACGCCGCCACCGCCTGCGCGTCCTGCTCCTGAGCCGCGGCTTCACGGCAATGCCGCATCTGGTGGGCACGCGCATCCAGCGGGTGGATGAGCTGGCGCTGCAACTCCGGCTGCGGATCCGGGAGCGATTGGGCGGCGCCGAGTGGCGCCTGGCCGACGCAAGGCGCCGGCTGGGGGCGCGGAGCCCCGTCCAGCGGCTGCGCGAAGCCGCCCACCGGACCGTCCTGGCGGGCCGTGGCCTCGCGGCGCGCATGCGGGCCATTCTGGTGGCCGATCGCGGCCGGCTGGAAGTGGCGTGGCGACGCCTGGAGGCGGTGGGCCCCCGGTCGGTGCTGGCGCGGGGGTACGCCTTGTGCCTCGACGCCGGCGGCCGTCCCGTGCGAACGTGGCAACAGGCCCCGCCCGGCAGCCGCGTGGACGTGCTGCTGGGCGCCGGCCGGCTGGGGTGCGCCGTCGAAACGTCCCGGCCGGACACAACGGATCCCGATGACGGCGGCACACACGATTGAAACGACGCGGAGGTGGATCGCCCATGGCGCAGAAGCAATTCAAGGATTTCGAGTCGGCCCTGACCGCCCTGGAAGGAAAAGTCAAGGCGCTCGAGGAGGGGAACCTGCCCCTGGAGGAAGCGCTCAAGGTGTTTGAGGAAGGGATGGCACTGGCCGAGACCTGTTCGGCCAAGCTCCAGGAAGCGGAGCAGAAGGTCGAGGTCCTGCTCAAGGGCGCCGACGACAAGATGCGGCGGGAACCTTTCGGCGGCGAGGAAGCGGACACCGGCACGGACAAGCGCCGGGACGACGATGTGCCGTTCTGACACCGAGGTCGACGCACATGACCACCCTCTTTCAGGACCGATGGGACGGCACACGGCGCGAGGTGGACGCCTGGCTGGACCGCCTTCTGCCTCCGGCCGGTCAGCCGCCGGCCGTCATCCATGAAGCGATGCGCTACAGCGTGTTCGCCGGCGGCAAGCGGCTCCGCGCCGTGCTCGTTGCCGCCACGGCCGAGGCGCTGGGCTGCCGACACCCGGAACGGCACGTCCCGGGCTGCGCCGTGGAGCTCATCCACACGTACTCGCTCATCCACGACGACCTGCCGGCCATGGACGATGACGATTTTCGCCGCGGCAAGCCCACCAGCCACAAGGTGTATGGCGAGGCGTTGGCCATTCTGGCCGGCGACGCCCTGCTGACCCACGCGTTCGCGCTGCTGGCGCGCTATCCCCAGGGTCCGGAATATGCCGCCCTGCGCTCCCGGCTGGCGGAGGAGACGGCACTGGCGGCGGGCACGCCCCACGGGATGGTGGCCGGCCAGGTGCTGGACGTCGCCTCCAGCGCGGGCGCACCCGACGCGGAACGGCTCCGCGAAATCCACCGGCTGAAGACCGGCGCCATGATCCGCGGCGCCGTGCGCTGCGGGGCGCTCCTCGGTGAAGCCGGCGGGGACATTCTGGACGGGCTCACCGAGTATGGCGAGGCGCTGGGTCTGGCGTTCCAGATCACGGACGACCTGCTGGACGTCACAGCCACGCGCGAGGAACTGGGCAAGACGCCCGGTAAGGACGCGGCCCAGTCCAAGCTCACGTTTCCGGCCGTCCACGGCCTGGAGCGGAGCCGGGCGATGGCCCGCGAAACCGTGGACCGCGCCCTGGCGGTGCTGGCAGGAATCGGAACAGGCCTCGCCGACACCAGCTTCCTGCGGGATCTGGCGGTGTTCGTCCTGGAGCGGAAGCACTGAGCCGCCGGACGTGCTTTACCTCCGCCCCGGGAGTGTGGTTAGATATCCGTATCAACTGTTGCGAGGAGGTAGTCATGGCCATCGTCCTTCCCGAGCTGCCGTATCCGAAGAACGCCCTGGCGGATTTCATCAGCGAGCGGACGCTGGAATTCCATCACGGCAAGCACCATGCCGCCTACGTCACCAACGCCAACAAGCTGATCGCGGGGACCGACCTGGAGAGCTTGGACCTGGAGGCGATCATCCGCAAGGTCGCCGGCGACAGCAGCAAGGCGGGTGTTTTCAACAACGCCGCCCAGGTGTGGAACCACACCTTCTACTGGCACTGCATGAAGCCGGGCGGCGGCGGCCGGCCCACCGGTCCCATCGCAAAGAGAATCGATGCCGACCTCGGCGGTTACGAGAAGTTCGTCGAGGAGCTCAAGAACGCCGCCGCCACCCAGTTCGGCAGCGGCTGGGCCTGGCTGGTGCTGCGCGACGGCAAGCTGGCGGTAACCAAGACCGCCAACGCCGACACGCCGCTGGCGCACGGTTGCACCGCCTTGCTCACCGTAGACGTCTGGGAGCACGCCTATTACCTGGACTACCAGAACCGCCGGCCCGACTACGTGGCGGCGTTTATCGACCGGTTGATCAACTGGGACTTCGTGAATTCGAAACTCTGAGACGGACAGGCCCTGATTCCGCCCGGTCCGCGGAGCCGGCGGCCGACAATCCACGATCATGACGGGATTCCTCCCGGCCTGAACGGCATGGGGCGCCGGCCGGGAGGAGTCTTCGCCAATCATTCGCGAGCCGAAACCTCCCCCGTATTCAGGGCATCGTTGTCATCGGATAGCGGCTCTGCTAAGATGGGCGGGACTGCCTGACACGAGGTCAACCATGCCGCCGGTCATCCTGGACGGACAACGAATAGCCAACGAAATCATCGAGCGCATCAAGTCGCAGGTGCGGGAGCTTCGCGACCGGCGGGGTGTGACCCCCGCTCTGGCCACGGTGCTCGTGGGCGACGATCCGGCTTCACGGGTGTACGTGCGCAAGAAGGTCAAAACCTGCGAAGAGCTGGGCATGGAATCCCGGCACGTGCCGCTGCCCGCCGATAGCGGCGCCGACCGGGTTCGGGCAGCCATCCGCGAGCTCAACGAGGACGACACCGTCCACGGCATCCTCCTGCAGTTGCCCCTGCCGCCGGCCCTGGCCGGCGCGGCCGACGCGCTCACCGAGCTGATCCGGCCGGCCAAGGATGTGGACGGCTTCCACCCGGAGAACATGGGCCGGCTGCTCCTGGGTCGGCCCCGCTTCGTGCCCTGCACCCCCGCCGGCATCATGGTGCTGCTGGACCAGTCCGGCGTGGACCTGGCGGGCCGGACCGCGGTGGTGGTGGGACGAAGCAACATCGTGGGCAAGCCCATGGGCATTCTGCTTCTGCAGCGCCACGCCACGGTGATCTTCTGCCATTCCAGAACCCGCGACCTGGAGGCGGTCTGCCGCCAGGCGGACGTGCTGATCGCCGCGGTGGGCAAACCCGGCATGATCACCGGCCGCCACGTGGCCGAGGGCGCCGTGGTCGTGGACGTCGGCATCAACGCGGTGGCCGACGCGGCCGAGCTGCGGCGGATCGTGGGCGACAGCCCCGAACATTGGCGGTCCTTCGAGAAGAAGGGCACGGCCCTGGTGGGTGACGTGGAATGGACCTCGGTGGCCCCGCGGGCTTCGGCCATCACGCCGGTGCCGGGCGGGGTGGGCCCGCTGACCATCGCCCTGCTGATGGACAACACGCTCCGGGCGTGTCGAGATCAACTGGAGAGGACATCACCCGAATGAAACGCGCGATCGTATGGGTCGTTTGCCTGCTCATGGCCGCCGCCGCGACGGCCACGGAGATCAAGGTGGGCCAGGCGCCCAACTTCATCCGCCTCACCTCCGACGGCGAACACGCGGTGGTGACCAACTTCGGTTCCGACGAGATCTCTCTGATCAGCCTGAAATCCATGCGGCAGATCCGGAAGGTGCCCGGAGGCTACGGGCCGCTGGGCATAGCCGTCGAACCGGCGGGGCGGCGGGTGTACGTCACGAACATGGAGTCGGGGCTGGTCAAGGCGTTCACGCTGCCCATGCTGGAGCTCGAGGACACGTTCAAAGTGGGGCATGTCCCCACCGATCTGTGCCTGACCCCGGACGGTTACCACCTTCTGGTGGCCAACTACGGCAAGGGAAAGTGGGGGCGCCTGGACATATTCGACCTGCAGAAGCAGCGCGTGATCGAATCGGTCAAGGTGGGGGTGCGGCCCCAGGCGCTGGCGGTCAATCCGGCGGGAGACTCGGTGTATGTGGCCAACAGCGCCGAGAGCACGGTGTCGGTGGTCTCGCTGGACGTGAACAAGGTGATCGACACCCTGAAGGTGGGCGACGGACCCAACGGGCTGGCGATCAGCCGGAACGGCCGCAAGCTCTACATCACCCACTCGCGATCCAACGATCTGTGGGTGTGGGATCTGCGCCGCGGACAGGTGCTCCACAAGGTGCCCATGCCCGAGGGGCCGTTCCGCTTCAGCCTGTCGCCCGACGAGAAATGGGTGGCGGTGGCCTGCTACCGCGCCGGCGAGGTGGCGGTGCTCGATGCCGACATCGCCGGCGAGCCGTCCATCCGGCGGATTCCCGTCCGCAAGAATCCCGTGGATGCGGTGTTCACCGCCGATGCCAGCCGGATCCTGGTCACCTGTGAAGGGGAAGAGAAGGTGCTGGTGATGCCGGCGCCCGTCGCCGCCCCGAAGCCCGCGGGAGGCGACCAGCCGTGACCGAGCGCGAACGGCTCACCCGGGACGAGTATTTCATGGCGCTGGCCAAGATCGCCGGGGCGCGGTCCATTTGCGTGCGCCATCAGATCGGCACCGTCATCGTCCGCGACGGGCACATCATCTCCACCGGTTATAACGGGCCGCCCAAGGGCTTCACCCACCAGTATTGCCACCCGTGTATCAAGGATACCGAGCGCATCGACAGCAACCAGGGGCACTCCCTCTGCCCGGCCACCCATTCCGAGGCCAACGCCATCGTGCAAGCCGCCTACCAGGGCATCTCCACGAAAGGAGCGGTCATGTACACCACCCTCTTTCCGTGCGACCTCTGCCAACGCCTCATCATCAACGCCGGCATCGTGGAAGTCGTGTACCTCTACCCCTATCCCGCCATGCGGAACATGCTGGCGGACGTGGGCATCCGGGTGCGTCAGACTGCTCCACCCGAGATCGACAACTTCGATGAACTCGGGCGCTGATCGCATCGGCCTCAACACATCATTCTTGTGATTATAATATAATTATTATTATATATACGTTATTTAGATAACTATTTCTTGTTGTCACATTAAGTATTTAGTTTTTATTTCCGTAGAAATAATATTAATCATCGAGTCTGAATTGTTCATGTATTTCTGGAATATTTTCGGATCTTATTGAATTAAAAATGGATAAACCCGATCTCGTCAAAGCCGTGCTGCTGGGGACTGTGGTGCTCGCGGCGGTTCAGGTCGGGATCGCCTTCGGAGTGCGCGGACCGTCTTTGACGGACGAACTGGCTGGTTTGCCGGGGCCGCTCGACACCCTGGCGCTGGCCGCTTTGCTGGGGCTGCTCACGGCCGGCACAGGTGCCCTCCTTTACGAGCAGTGGCCGTGGCTCCGCGAGCGCCTGGATGCGGAGATCTTCCTGGCGGTGGCGGCGGTGCCGCCGATGCCGTGGCTGTTTGTGGCGGTGGTGGGATCGGCGGCTGAAGAGGTGCTATTCCGCGCCGCGCTGCAGCCGTTGATCGGCATCCTTCCGGCTACGGCGCTGTTCGCCTTCCTGCACTTTTTGATGCAACGGCGGCTGGCCGCCTACGGTGTCATGGCATTCGTGATGGGGCTGGTGCTGGCGTCGGTGTACGCCTGGACCGGATCACTCGGTGCGGCGATGGCCTTGCACATCATGCACAATCTGGGGGTATCGGTCTGGGTCCGGCGCAGCGGCCGCTTCCCGCCCGCCGCTCAGGGCACGAAGATGGACAAAAGATCCAGCAGCATCGAGTAGCCCACCTCCTGACGGCCCGAGCCCGGGCCTTCCAGGTAAATGTCGCCGACGGTCTCCGACTTGAACTGGATCGCGTTCTGTGTTTCCGCCACATGATAGAACGGATCGTGCGCGTCGATCTTGTTCGGCCCGACCTGGCCGTGCCACGATCCGTCCTCCTCCCGCACGGCATGAGCGATCATACGGTAGCGCATGTTCTTTTCCCGGGCGGACTGGACGTCCCGCACGGTGATGTTCGTGATCCCTTCCCGGATGAACCGGTCCAGCGGCTGCTGGCGATCGCTCAGCACGTTGAGCAGAATCACCAGCTTGGCCATGGTGTCGTGCCCCTCCAGGTCGAGGGCGACGTCGGCTTCGGAGTAGCCGTTTTCAATGGCTTCCTGGACCGCAGCCTCGCCCGGCTTGTCCTTCTCCATCTGGGCCAGAACGAAGTTGGTGGTCACGTTGAGCAGGCCCCGGATCTCCAGCACCTCGTCGGCACGATAGGCATTGCGCAGGAGGGGCACCAGCGGCGTGCCGTTCATCACCGAAGCGCCGAACAGGTAGCGCACGCCGTTGGTCTTGGCCAGGTCGCGCAGCTCCTGGTAGTTGAGTGCCGCCGGCCCCTTGTTGCTGGACACCACATGCTTGCGCAGCCCCAGCGCCTGGCGGATATAGCCGGAGGCGGGCTCGCCGGTCTGCAGGTTGGAGTGGGTGCACTCGAGCACCACGTCGGCCTGGCTCAGTTCCAGGCACGCCAGCGGGTCCAGCCCCTTGACGCAGGCCTGGTCCGACGTCTGGTAGTCGAGGAGCCCGCGGCCGTCCTCGAGAATGGGCAGAATCTCGCTGATCTTCAGGCCCGCCGAGGCGGTGACGGAGCCGTGGGAGCGGTCGCACACCGAGACCAACTGGAAGGTGATGCCGTGCCGGCCGGCCAGCTGCTCCCGCTTCTTCCGCAGGACCGCCAGAAAGCCCTGGCCCACGTTGCCCGCTCCGATGAGCGCGATCTTGACATCCATTGGCATCACCTCGTCAGACGTTCCGGCTCCGGACATTATACACCGTGTCCCGCTCCACGGGTACCCGGCCGGCCTGCCGGATCAAATGCACCAGTTCGGACCGGGTCATGCCCTGGGCGGTTCGGGCGCCCGCGCTGTGGGTGATCCGCTCCTCGATCACGGTGCCGTCGATGTCGTCCACGCCGAACGAAAGCGACACCTGGGCGACCTTGGGCCCCACCATGATCCAGAACGCCTTGATGTGGGGGAAGTTGTCCAGCATGAGCCGCGCCACGGCCAGATTCTTCAGGTCGTCGTAACCGGTGGTGCCGGCGCCCTGTTCCACGCGGGTGTTCTCGGGGTGAAAGGCCAGGGGGATGAACGCCAGAAAGCCGCCGGTCCGGTCCTGCAGGTCGCGCAGCTGGATGAGGTGCTCCACGCGCTCCTCGGCCGATTCCACGTGGCCGTACAGCATGGTGGCGTTGCTGCGGATGCCCAGCTCGTGGGCGGTGCGGGCGATTTCCAGCCAGCGCGCTCCCGGGATTTTCTTCTCGCAGAGCTGCTCGCGGACCCCGGGTGAGAACACCTCGGCGCCGCCGCCCGGGATGGAGCCGAGCCCGGCCGCCTGGAGGTCCTGCAGCGTGTCCCGCACCGGCTTGCCGGCGACCGCGGCGATGTGGTCGATCTCCACCATGGTGAACGCCTGCAGGTGGACGTCCGGTAGCCGGGCCTTCAGCCCGCGGAGCATGTCGAGGTAATAGCTGTAGGGCAGGCGGGGATTCAGGCCGCCGACGATGTGCAGCTCGCTGATGCCCTCGCGGGCGTGACTGTCGGCGATGGCGAAGATCTCGTCCAGCGACATCGTGTGCGCCTCCGGGTGGTCCGGCGGGCGGTAGTAGGCGCAGAAGCGGCATTCGTTGACGCAGACGTTCGTGTGATTGATGTGGCGGTTGACGATATAGTAGGCCGTGTCTCCGTTGAGTCGTTCGCGGACCACATTGGCCAGGTACCCGATGGTCAGCAGGTCGTGGCTGCGGTAGAGCCGCACCCCGTCGGCGAAGTCGAGGCGCTCGCCGCCGTGCACCTTGCGGGCGATGTCCGCGAGCGGGGATCGGGTCGAAATGTCCAGCATGGCGTTGCCTCAGCGGATCGGGATGATGGGAGTCCGGAACAGCCAGATGTCCAGCAGCACGATGACGAACAGCAGGATGCTGAAGATGCCGTTCAGGGTGAAGAACGCCGTGTTCACCCGGGACAGGTCCTGCGGCCGCAGCAGCAGGTGTTCGTAGACGAGGATGCCGGCCAGGAGCAGGGAGCCGGCCAGGCTGAACCACGACAGTTGGAAGACATAGATGATCAGTCCCAGTGACAGGATGGTCCCGAAATGGAGCATGAAGCTGATGGTCAGGGCCCGGCGGATCCCGAAGCGGACCGGGACGGAGTAGAGCCCGAACCGGCTGTCGAAGCCGACATCCTGGCAGGCGTAGAGGATGTCGAATCCGGCGACCCAGGTGACCACGACCACCGACAGCAGCAGGATCCGGGGATCAAAGGTGCCGGTCACCGCGATCCAGCCGCCGGCCGGGGCGATGCTCAGGGCGAAGCCGAGCACGATGTGGGTCAGCGAGGTGAAGCGTTTGGTCAGGGAATATCCCAGGATCACCAGCAGCGCGGGGAACGCCAGGATGAAGGCGAGCGGGTTCAGCATGTAGGCCGCCAGCAGCATGAGCAGGGCGCTGGAGACGGTGAAGCCCACCACGTACCGGCGGCTGACCCGCCCCTGCGGCAGCACGCGGTTGCTGGTCCGCGGATTCTCGCGGTCAAAGGGCAGGTCTGCCAGCCGGTTGAACGCCATCGCGGCGCTGCGGGCGCCCACCATGGCCAACAGGATCCAGGCGCAGGTGACGGCGTCGGGGAAGCGGCGCTCGGCCAGCACGGCCCCCAGGAAGGCGAAGGGGAGCGCGAAGACGGTGTGCTCGATCCGGATCATCTCCAGGGTCAGGCGGAGCTGCCGGAAGAGGGCGGTGATCATGGATGACCCGTCCAAGTCAGGTTGTCCGGCAGCGGCAACCCCAGCACGGCCATGACGCGGGCGGATACGGTGCCCACCAGGTCGTCGATGTTCTGCGGGCGTGAGTAGAACGAGGGCATGGCGGGGAGAATGATCGCGCCCGCCCGGGCCGCCCGGAGCATGTTCTCCAGGTGGATGGTGTTGAGCGGTGTTTCCCGGGGGACGATAACCAGCGGGCGCCGCTCCTTCAGGCAGACATCGGCAGCCCGATGGATCAGGTTGCGGCCGGTGCCGGCGGCGATCTCGCCCAGCGTGGACATGGTGCACGGCGCGATCACCATGCCGTCGGTGGCGCAGGAGCCGCTGGCGATAGGCGCGAACCAGTCGGCCTCGTCGAGCCACACCGCCTTGGACAAGCCCAGCCGCCGGGCGTCATCGGGTCCGACCAGGCTCTGGCCGGTTTCCATCCGGAACACATCCCGGCCCGGTCTGGAGACCACTAAAAAGACCCGGGTCACCTCAGGGGCTTTTTCCAGCCGCTGGAGCAAATCCCAGCCGTAGATGGAGCCGCTGGCTCCCGTGATCGCCACGATGAAGGTTTTTCCGGTTCCGCGCATAAGCATCCATTCTACCGAAATCATCTACCATTGGCAATGCGGGGCTGGCTTGGAGCCACCAGGCACTTTTGGATGCTCAGTACGACTGATCGGGACAGTCTTGAGTGAAATACACCAAATTTACACCTTTTCGCTTGACATGCACCGAGTGGGCTGTCATAATTCAAATCGCCAACCATTTTTTCCGATCCGGCCTCCGGGCCGGATTATTTTTTTTATGGGCCATCTGACGGGTGACCCGGTGAAAAATCCCGGTGAGATGCTGGCGGCGCAGATTCCGGAATCACACTGGACGCGGGGAATGCAGTCAACGTGGGCGAGTGCTTCAGTCGTCGAGGTGCAGCTCCGTGCGCCACCCGAAGCCCCGGCGGTTGTCCGTGTAAACTATCTCATCGGCATCGAGACAGTACATGGAAAGGTGTGCGAGCCGGCTAGCCGGCAGGTGTCCGGCGCTGTGCTGGCGGGTGACAAAGGACTCCACCAGGGGGAATTTGGCGAGGTAAAGGCCGATGGCCTGGATTTTTTCGACCCCGACGTCCACCCGGCGCACGGTGCCCGACAATTGCACACCCCGAATTTTCAGCCAATCGGCATTGTCCTCCGAGATCGAGCCGGCGGCCCGCGGAAGATCCTGCAATTGGCGCACATGGCGGGAGTCGGGGCTGGAGAAAAAATAGAACCGCCGGCCGCGATGGGCGAAGTAAACCGCCGCACACCATGGAGTTTGAGCTGAAACGGTGGCCAGATGCAGGACGGTGCAGTCGTGGAGAAACGACTCCGCCTCTTTCCGGATTCCGTGAGGTGCAGGGTGCATTGTCGGCAGACCTCAATCAAATCAACAGTTAACTCTCATCAGATCGACCATGCGCCGGGGAGGGCTGTACAACGGCTCGAATCTGGTATATCTTACTAGAAACCTTTGCCTGGAGGAATCATGTTCGACGCTCGGGTGTACGCCAATCGCCGGAACGCGCTGCGGCAGCTCATGAACGGTTCATGGATCCTGATCCTGGGCCACGACGAGGCGCCGCGCAACTACGTGGACAATCCCTACCCCTACCGCCAGAACAGCCATTTCCTTTACTTCGCCGGACACGCCATCCCCAACATGGCCCTGCTCATGACCCCGGAAGAGGACATCCTGTTCGGCTACAAGCCGACGGTGGCCGATATTGTCTGGACCGGCCCGCTGCCGTCGCTGGAATCGCTGGGCGAGGCGGTGGGCATCCACCGGGTGGAAGATATCGATTCACTGGAGCAGTTTCTCTTCACGTTTCGGGGCGGCGCCCAGACGCTGCACTACCTGCCGCCGTATCGTGGCGACCATCTGTTGAAGCTGGCCGGCCTGCTGCACCTCAGCGCGCAGGAAACCCGCCAGAACGCCAGCGAGGCGTTGAAGCGGGCCGTGGTGGAACTGCGGCTGATGAAAGGCGACGAGGAGGTCGCCGAGATCGAGCGCGCGGTCGAGGTGAGCTTCCACATGTACGCAGCGGCGGCGAAAACCATCGCGCCGGGGCGCACCGAGTTTGAAGTCATGGCGGCCATGCACGACGCCGCGATGAGCCGCGGGATGGCGCTGTCCTTTCCCCCCATCGTGACCATTCACGGCGAGGTGCTGCACAACCACGCGTACCATAACCAGATTCCCGCCCAGGGCATGGTCCTGATGGACACCGGCGCCGAGACCTGTGCCGGTTACGCCAGCGACATCACCCGCACCTTCCCCATCACGGGCACGTTCGATTCACGGCAGCGCGAGATCTACGAGGTTGTCCTGGCGGCCAACGAGCGGGCCACCCGGATGTGCCGGCCCGATGTGGCGTTCCGCGACGTCCACTTGGAGGCGGCCCGCGTCATCGCGGATGGACTGGTGGCGGTGGGACTCATGCGGGGCGACGTCCCGCAGGCGGTGGCCGCCGGCGCCCACGCCCTGTTCTTCCCTCATGGCCTGGGCCACATGCTGGGCCTCGACGTGCACGACATGGAGGATCTGGGCGATCTCGTGGGCTACGGCCCCGACAATCGGCGCTCCGAGCAGTTCGGGCTGGGCTACCTCCGGATGATCCGGCCGCTGCGGCCCGGCTACTGCATCACCATCGAGCCGGGAATCTACTTCATCCCCGCGCTGGTGGAGCAGTGGCGCGCCGAGAAGCGCCACGCCGAGTTCATCAACTACGACCAGGTGGACAAGTACCTTGGCCTGGGCGGATTCCGCATCGAGGATGACGTGCTGATCACCGCAGACAGCGCCCGGGTGCTGGGGCGGCCCATCCCGAAGGCCGTGGCCGACGTTGAAGCGCTCATGGCGGGCAACTACCCGGTTTAAACAGTTAAAATTTGAATGACGGGAGTTGAAGCCGGAATCTGGGATCTGGGTCTTTGGACCTGGGACCCGGGTTCTAGGCCCTGGGGTCGTGGACCAGAAGCCCGACCTTTCCTGGGCTGTGGATCGTTTTCAGTCGATCCTCAACAACCCGGGCATTTCCCAGCCATCACAGCGAAGGCTGGTACTATTCGCTGTAACAAATCAAAGTCGGTGTTTCCCTAGGTTCTTCACTCAAGACCCAGCACCCAGCACCTAGAACCCAGGACCTAGAACCCAGGACCTGGGTCCCAGCACCCAGGTCCCAGCACCCAGGTCCTAAACCTGTTCCATCGCCTGTTCGAGATCGGCCTGCAGATCCTCGACATTCTCTATGCCCACCGAGTACCGCACCAGGCCGTCGGTGATGTCCGCGGCAAGTCGCGATTCGCGGGACATGCCCGCGTGGGTCATGGAGGCGGGATGCTGGATCAGTGTCTCCACGCCGCCCAGCGAGACGGCCAGGATGGCGAGGCGGACGTTGTCCATGAGCCGGCGGCCGGCCTCGTAACCGCCCTTGAGTTCGAAGCTGATCATGGAGCCGAAACCCCGCATCTGCCGCTTCACCAGCTCATGCTGGGGATGGGATTCCAGACCGATGTACTTGACCCATGCCACCTTGGGGTGGCGCTCCAGCCAGCGGGCGAGCTGCAAGGCATTCTCCTGGGACCGCTCGACGCGCAACGACAGGGTCTTGAGGCCGCGCAGCACCAGGTAGGCCTGATGGGGGTCCATGTTGCAGCCGAAGTTCACCATGAGGGGACGGATCCGGCGGTACATCTCCTCGGTTCGGCTGACGATGACGCCGCCCACCACGTCGGCGTGGCCGTTGAGGAACTTCGTCACCGAATGGAAGACCACGTCGGCGCCGATTTCCAGCGGCCGCTGCAGGTACGGGGTGGCGAAGGTGTTGTCCACCACCAGGACGGCACCGTGGGCGTGGGCCAGTTCCGCCATGGCAGCAAGGTCGGTGACCTGCATGGTGGGATTGGAGGGTGTTTCCACGTACAGCACGCGGGTTTCGGGACGGAACGCCCGCTGGACAATGTTAGCGTCGGACGTGTCGACGAAATCCGCCGTCACGCCAAACCGGCTGAGGTGTTTTTCCACGATCAGGCGCGAGGGGCCGTAAACCGAAGCCGTGCTCACCACGTGGGCGCCCTGATCCAGCAGCGCCATATAGATGGTGGACACGGCGCCCATCCCGGAGCTGGTGGCGATGCCGTCGAAGCCTCCCTCCATCTCGGCCACGGCACGCTCCAGGGTCCGGATGGTGGGGTTGCTGATCCGGGTGTAGATGTACCCGTCCGAATCGCCGGCGAACAGGGAAGCCCCATGGGCGGCATTTTTAAAGGCGAAGGTGGAACTCAGATAGACGGGCACGTTCACCGCGCCCAGCGGGTCCTGGTGATGGCCGCCGTGAACCTGTAACGTGCTGAAGCCATGCTTCGGATTCGAATCCATGTAGCCTCCGGAGATTGCCGGCGGGGAGCCGGTTAAAATAAAAGAGCAGTGTATCATCCCACTCTGTGGCTGCCAAGAAATAAACGGGAATTTTCCGGTTTATTGCTCCAGCCCGGCGGGTTTCCATGAAACCGTCCGGTGTGGTATGAATCCAATCAGAGGTCTGATAGAATACGTACACATTCGGGAGAAAGCCAATACCGCAGTCGAGCGGCAGCCTAAGTGGGGCAGATGACGCACACTCGGTCTGGCCGTTCCTGCGGCAACTTCGGCGAAATCTGTAAGGAGGCAACATGAAGATGGCAAGACTGGTTTCGATCACGCTGCTGGCATTGGTGCTGGTGGCGATTCCCCTTCAGGCCCAGGGTCTGGAAATGCCCAGAGTGAGTCCCAAAGCCGTGGTCACCCAGACCATCGGCACCACGACGGTGACCGTCACCTATTGCCGGCCCGGCGTCAAAGAGCGGGCGATCTGGGGCGGCCTGGTCCCCTATAACGAAGTGTGGCGCACCGGCGCCAACGAGGCCACCCTCCTGACCATCAGCGATCCGGTCAAGGTGGAGGGGCAGGAACTGGCGGCCGGCACCTACGCGCTGGCAACCATCCCCGGCGCCGATGAGTGGACGTTCATCGTCAACAAGAACACCGCCATGTGGGGCACCATGGGCTACAAGCAGGAGGAGGACATCCTGCGCGTGAAGGTCAAGCCGGTGGCCGTGGCGCAGACGGAGTGGATGCAGTTCATGTTCACCGACCTCAAGGAGGACTCAGCCATCCTGATGCTTCAATGGGAAAAAGTGGGTGTTCCCGTGAAATTCAGCGTGGACACCATGGGCAAGTTCCTGAATCAGGCGCGCAAGACCATGGCCCGCTATTGGACGGAGCCTTATCGGGCGGCCATGTTCTGTCTGGACCATGACACCGGCCTCGACGAGGCGCTCAAGTGGATCAACACCTCGGTGGCCATTCAGGAAACCTTCTACAATCTGGCGGTGAAGGCCCGCATCCTGGCCAGGCAGGGCCAGAAGGCCGAAGCCGTCGCGATCATGGAAAAAGCGCTGGCCGTGGGCCGCAAAATGGAACAGCCCCCCTTCAACCTGAAGGAGATGGAGGGCCTGCTCGCGGAGTGGAAGAAGTAGCAACGTCGATACGGATTGAATTCGTCATTCGAGAATGAAAGAGCCCCGATTCCGGGGCTCTTTATTTTGCCTTGACGACATGTCGCCCGGATACTCCCAGCAGCTGCGCCAGGTGGATCCGGGAGATCCGGAGTTACTTGGCCAGCGCCTTCTTGATGAGTCCCACAATCGCCATCAGGACGCCGCCGCCGACGCCGCCGGCCGCGATGTTCCCAATGATGGACCCGAGGTCCAGACCGGCGCCGCCCGAGAGCGCGACACCCAGCAGCTTGAGTAGGAACCCGCCGATCCCGCCGCCCAGGATGCCGACGATGGAATCACCGAGGGTGCCCAGAGAAAACTTCTTCATCAAGGCTCCCGCCAGGTTGCCGCCCAACGCCCCGCTCACCAACTGGATGATCAGAGGCAGCCACTGTTCCATCGTTCCTCCTGTGCCTACAAAAATTGATAACGATGAATGGTTTATATTGCAATTTGACTATATTGTCAACATGAATTGAGGTGATGGCTGGTGCTTTCAACCTTCGAAGGGAAGTGTCTTTCAAAGAAATGGAACAATAGGGCGAACCCGATGACCAGGGTGCAGCCCACCACGTTGTACCAGAGGAACGACACAGGCGTCAGGAGAAAACAGGCGATGACGCCGGCCTCGGCCGCCAGGGCGGCGCAGAAGACGGCGCGGCCCCGGACCCGCTTGAGGAAAAACGCAGTGAGGAAGATTCCCAGGATGGTTCCATAGAACAAGGAGCCGAGAATGTTGACGGCTTCCACCAGCGTGCCCAGGCGGCCGGCGTACTCGGCGAAGAGCATGGCGAAGCCGCCCCAGAGGAGAGTGGCCCATCGGGACACGGTGACCTCGCGATGGTTTTCACCGGCGCCGCCTTTCAGGCGGCGATAGCCGTCGACGACGGTGACGGCGGAAAGCGCCGCCAGTTCGCCCGAAGTGGACGACATCGAGGCAGAGAACACCACCGCCAGGATCAGGCCCACCAGCCCGGCCGGCAGGTAGTGGATCACGAATGTCAGGAAGACGTAGTTCACGTCGTTGGTGTTCGCCTCCGGATCCACCTCCTGGATGAGCCGCGCGGCGGCGGCGCGGGTCTGGTCCACAGCCCGGTCGGCCGTCGCCAGCGCCTGCCGGGCCGCTCCGGCGGAATCCGCCGAACCGGCGTCGACGGCCCGGGCCAGTTCCAGCGCCCGCTGCTTCCTCAATTCGAGGAGGCGCTGGTGCTGCCCCTCCAGTTCCAGCCACTCGGCCCGCCGCTCGCTCGCCACCACCTTGGCGGTCTCCACAGGGTTGAAGAAGAGCGGGGCCGGATTGAACTGGTAAAAAACGAAGAGCAGCGCGCCCAGCAGCAGGATGGCGAACTGCATGGGCACCTTCAGCAGGCCGTTCATGAGCAGGCCGGTGCGGCTCTCGGCCACCGACCGGCCGGTGAGGTAGCGCTGCACCTGCGAGTGGTCCGTTCCGAAATAGGACAAAGCCAGGAAAAGCCCGCCGATCATCCCCGACCAGATGTTGTAGCGGTTCTGCAAGTCGAAGGTCCAGTCGATCGGATTGAGCCGCCCCAGATGGCCGGCCAGTTGCAGCGCGCCCGTTATGGAAACGTCATCCGGCAGCCGCCAGATCAGGACCACGAACGCGGCGGTCATGCCCATGAAGATCACCGCCGCCTGCTGCGGCTGGGTGCGGCTCACCGCCCGGGCGCCGCCGGTGACGGTGTAGGTGATCATGAGTCCGCCCATGACCAGGATGGTCAGCGACAGGTTCCAGCCGAGCAGCACCGACAGCACCAGCGACGGCGCGTAGATCGTCAGGCCCGTGGCCAAGCCGCGCTGGAGCAGGAACAGGAACGCCGTCAGCAGCCGGGTCTTGGCGTCGAACCGTTGCTCGAGGTATTCGTAGGGGGTGAGGATTTTCAGCCGGTGGTAGATGGGCACCGCCACCGCGGCGATGCCGATCATGGCCAGCGGCAGGCCGAGATACATCTGGACAAACCGCATGCCGTCGGCGTATCCCTGGCCGGGGGTGGAGAGGAAAGTGATGGCGCTCGCCTGGGTGGCCATGATGGCCAGGGTGACCGAGTACCAGCGCATGCGCCGGCCCGCCAATAAGTATTCCTGGATGCTGTTTGCCTGACGGCCCTTGTAGATGCCGAAACCGGTGATGAAGGCCAGGGTGCCGCCCAGCACCAGCCAGTCCAGGAGCGTCATGAAAACCACCGCTGGAAGAGGTAGAAGAGCACGATCCAGCCCAGCAGGTTGCCAGCCACCACGAGGTAGAAGCGCCGCCATGTGCCGAAAAACGGCGGCGGCTCCTCCGACGGCTCCGGCCCGTGCCTGGCGGCGGGATCACTCATCGGCGGACTCCAGCGAGAGCAGGTTCACGAAGAGGCGGTATGCGCCGGGCACGCCCGCGGGGAGCTGCCGGAAGAAGGCCAGACCGGTATAGGCAAAGTGGCCCCGGCCGTGTCGGACCACGACGAGTCCGCCGTCCAGCGGCGGCTCGCCCGGGTCGTTCATGGCCAGCGGTGCGGCGAACCGCGGGTCCCGCTCGCCGGCAAAGTAGAGCCCGCGCTCCTGCTCCCAGCCGGCGAAGTCCGCCGCGGTGATCCGGTTGGGAGTGTTCAGGACGGGATGTTCCGGCAGGATGATCGCGACCGGCGAATCCTCGTCGGTGACGCGGTTCCGGGTGAGCGTGAGCGGAACGGGCCCCACGGGTTCCACGACGAGGCCGCGGTCGGTGGCGTACTGGACGACGAGCGTGCCGCCGGCGGCGACGTAGTCGGCCAGGCGGCCCGCCAGCGGAGCCAGCCGCGACCGCGTGTTGTAGGCCCGGACCCCGGCCACGATGGCGTCGTATGCGGTCAGGTCGCCCGATTCGAGCGCCTCATCCGAGAGCAGCTCCACCGTGTAGCCGATCTGCCGCAGGCAGTCGGGCACGTCGTCGCCGGCGCCCATGATGTAGCCGATCCGGCGGCCGTCGCGCTGCAGGTCCAGCCGCACCAGGTGCAGGTGAGCGGGCGGGAACAGGGTCTGGGTGGGGATGTGCGGATAGGCCAGCTGCTGCCGGCCCTGACGGAAGGTGCCGGAATCGGTCACCGCGGCCAGGTCCAGCATCGCCATGCCGGCTCCGGCAGGCGGCGTCACGCGGACGGACAAGGCGCACTCGTCCGACTTCCGCTCCAGCGCGAACGTCTGTTCGGCCGGCTCCACCCGCCAGCCGTCGGGCACGGCGGCGGTGACCGTTCCCTTGACGCCAGCCCGGCCGGCGACGACAGTGAAGCGGATCTCGCGGGGCCGGTCATCGGCGAACATCTCCACCCGGTCCGCCGCCCGGATCATGACGGGCGGCTGGATGATGAACGGCCGGTACTGCTCGCCCTCCACCGCGTCGCGCCAGCGGTAGCGTACGGGCACGGGGAAATCGATGGCCGTGTTCCCGAACGCCAGGCGGAAGACGGCTTCGAGCGCCGGCGGGTTTTCGGCCAGTCCCCGCCGCGCCGGGTCGTTGTCGCGGTAGACCCCCCGTTCCGGCTCCTGGAGCAGCCAGTGCGGCTGGGAGACGGCCGCGTCCGGCGGGACGGTCACGGTGAGTGGCCGCGTGTCGGGCTGATCGGCGGCCAGGGCGGTGTCGCGGGCCTCCGTCTTGCCGGCGGCGGTCACGGACGTCCAGGTGACAGGCGCTCCCGACCGGTTGATGGCGGTGATAGACACCTTGATGGTCTCGCCCGGCGCGGCCGCGTCGGTCTCGGCGATCGCCTCCAGCCAGAGGCCGGCGCAGTCCCGGATGATCTCGCGCAACTCGTCGCGCTTCACGGCCGCCCAGGGATGGTCCACCGTCGCCAGCGCCTCCCAGGCTTGCAGGAGCAGCGGCAGCACGTCGCTGGGCCGGCGGGGATTGAATCGGGCGGCCGCTTCGGTCAGGAGACGGCCGACCGCTTCGCCGCCCGGCACCCGGGCCCAGGTGGTGTCGATGCCCTCGAACAGATCGGCGACGGCCGGCTCCCCGGCCAGCAGCTTGAAGTAGTCGGTGTACGCGCCGCGGCGGGCCAGCACGCCGAATCCCTGGGTCTTGTGCATGGAGCGGCTGCGGGCGGCGGTCTCGGCGAACGATTCGCCGGACAGCGGATCGTAGGCGCCGGGATTGAGCTGGAGGAGGCCGGTGGCATCGAACCGGGTGTCGGACGGGGGCCGCCACGCGTTCCAGAAGATCCGCCGCGCCTGCCACGGTTTGGCCCACATGAGTTGCTCCGGGAACCGCGCCGGGTCGGCGGCGGCATGGAAGGCGTCCAGGGCCAGGATGGCCGAGGCGGTGTGATGGCCGTGCGTCTCGCCGGTGGACGGAAAGCGGGTGACGATCACGTCAGGCTGGAATCGGCGGATCACCCAGACCACGTCGCTCAGCACGGCCTCGCGGCCCCAGATGGCCAGGCTCTCCTCGGACGTCTTGGAATAGCCGAAATCCCGCGCCCGCGTGAAGTACTGCTCGGCCCCGTCGATGCGGCGAGCGGCCAGCAGCTCCTGGGTGCGGACGGCGGCCAGGAGCGGTCCCTGCTCGGTGCCGATGAGGTTCTGACCGCCGCCGCCGCGGGTCAGCGACAGGTACGCGGCGCGGACCTTCCGGCCGCGCGCCATGTACGCCAGCAGGGCGGTGTTCTCGTCGTCGGGGTGGGGCGCCACATACAGGATGCTGCCCAGCACCGTGAGCCGGTCCAGCGCGAGCTGCAGGGCGGCGGCGTCCCGGGGAGGCGGCGGCGGAATGGCGGCAACGTGGAGCATGCTCATCGCGGCGACGACGAGAACGACCAGGGCACCCGGCATTTTGGAACCGGAGCAGCGAGCGGGGCAGGGGCGGAGCGACATGTGAACTCCCTCGGGAAAGTGGTTGCAATCGACGGCGCCGGTGCCATAATGGGCGGTCATCTCCGGATCGTGCGCCGTCGATGGCTGTTTGTACGATGAAGGGCGCCGGGTGTTCAACAGTTATTTGGTCCGTCGCCGGGGTTCCCGCCACGCGCGGCTGTGCGGACAGTCCGGAGAACGAGAAGGAGTTCCGTGCGCGTCCTGACCCGGTACCGCAACCGATGGCGGGAGTCCAGCCCGAGCCTGCGGGTGTTTCTGGCCGGCGCCCTGCTGCTGGGAATCAACAACGGCATTCTCACCGCCACGTTCAACAACTATCTCTTCGACTCGTTCCACGTCAATGCGTCGGTCCGCGGCCTGATCGAATTCCCGCGGGAGCTGCCGGGTTTCGCCATGATCTTCGTCACCGGCGTGCTCGCCGCGTTCTCTCTCCGGTCGTGGGCCATGCTGGTGGGGCTGTCGACCGGGGTCGGCATCCTGGGCCTCGGCTACCTGTCGCCCAACATGTCCCTCATGATTTTCTGGATGATGCTGTGGAGTCTCGGCGACCACCTGTTCATCACCGCCGAGGCCACCATCGGCCTGAAGCTGGCCGAGGCGAACCGGGCCGGCCGGCGGCTGGGGCAGCTCACCGGCGCGCGGAATCTGTCCATGATCCTGGGCACCGCAGCCGTCTGGCTCCTGATGGACCGGCTGGGCGTTCGCTACCCGGGCGTCTACGCCCTGGCCGCCGCCACGGCGATCCTGGCGGCCGTGGCGTTCAGCCGGCTGCGCCTGCCCGATGACGGCGGCGGCAACCCCCGCCGGTTCGTGCTGAAAAAACGATACACGCGGTTCTATCTCCTCAACATCTTCTGGGGCGCCCGCAAGCAGCTCTTCCTCACGTTCAGCCCGTGGGTGCTGGTGAGCGTGTTTCACACGCCGCCTCAGACCATTGCCTTGCTGGTCATGGCGGCGGCGGTGGGCGGCGTGGTGTTCCGCCAGTACTTCGGGCTGGCGGTGGACCGTTTCGGCGAGCGGGCCGTGCTGGTCGTTGACGGCGTGGCGATGGCGGCCATCTGTCTGGGATTCGCCCTCTCGGCCAACATCTATCTGCTGTATGGATTGTTCGTGCTCGATAGCCTGATGTTCGCCACCCGGATCGCCCGGATCACTTACCTGAACAAGATCGCCGCGGACAAGCAGGAGATCGCGCCCACCTTGTCCATGGGACTGACGCTGGATCACGTGGTGTCCATGATCGTGCCGTTTCTCGCCGGGTTCCTCTGGGACGCCTCCGGCTACCCGGCCGTGTTTCTCGCCGCGCTGGCTCTGGGGCTGGGCAACCTGTGGCTGACCCTTCGTCTGGAGCACTGAACCCCGCGCTCGATGCGGATTTCCGAAATTCTCCTTGACACATTTGGAGTGCTCGGCTATAAATATGCCTTCTTCCGGGGCGGTTAGCTCAGCTGGGAGAGCATCGGTTTTACAAGCCGGAGGTCACAGGTTCGAGCCCTGTACCGCCCACCAGGAAACGGATCACGGGTCTTTAAAGCATGCGGGGTTGTAGTTCAGTTGGTTAGAACGTCGGCCTGTCACGCCGAAGGTCGCGAGTTCGAGTCTCGTCAACCCCGCCATATTCAGCCTCCCTCCGGGGAGGCTTTTTTGTTGCGGGGCATCCGGCGTCCGGACCGGAGCGCAGCGGCCCGCCGACGCTTAGGATCCGCGCACGGCGCGCAGAGCAGAGCCGGGCTGCTGCCTGGTGGGCATCCGAACCGGGTGTCATCGGGTAGCAGACTCCATCCGAACGACGATCCGCGCTGGTTCAGCGGCGAAGATTTTCCCTTGAGTTTCAGTACCTGCAGTCATACAATCGGCGCTTTCGCGGGGTGCCGCCGATTCATCCGGCCCGGACGGCCCGACTGACGGGACCCGTTATCGGACGGACGCACTGACCAGCCCACATCGAGCGGACTGGCTGCCTGGCCCGGTACGGGGGCCCGGCATCCCCGGAGTACGTCATGGACCTGTTCGTCATCGGGATCATCCTCATCCTGACCGGCAGCCTGGCTGCCCTGGTCGTCCCCGCCGACTGGAAGAGCCGCCTCAGCACCCTGTTGTCCGCCGCCGGCTGCATGGTGGTCCTGGGCGGCGCGCTGCGTGCGATCTGGAACGGCGGCGCCGAAGTGTGGGTGGTGTCCGCGGGTCCGTTCTTCGGCGACGTGCCGCTGGTGCTGGATGAGTTGTCGGCGTTCTTTGCTCTGGCCATCGCCCTGACCTGCCTGCTGGGCGGGATATATGGAACCGGCTATCTCCACGCCGGATCCGACGACGCATCGGCCAGGCCGGAACGGCTGGGCGGCCACTTCTTCTGCCTCGGCCTGCTCACCGCCAGCATGCTGCTGGTGACGGTGGTGCAGCACACCCTGGCCTTCCTCATCGTGTGGGAGATCATGTCGCTCGCCTCCTTCTTTCTGGTGGTCACCGAGCACTGGAAGGACGAGGTGGTGGACGCCGGCCTGAATTACCTGGTGTCCATGCATGTCGGCGTGGTCTGTCTCATCACCGGCTTCCTGTTTATCGGCAGCCGCGGGGCGGGGATGGACTTCCGCCAGTTCGCCGCCGTGTTGCAGGATCCGGCGTTCCCCGCACCGGGGATCTTCCTTCTGTTCTTCGCCGGGTTTGGCATCAAGGCCGGTTTCGTCCCCCTGCAGACCTGGCTGCCCCGGGCGCATCCGGCGGCGCCGTCGCACGTGTCCGGCATCATGTCGGGGATCATGATCAAGACGGGCATCTACGGCATCCTGCGCGTCGTGTCGTGGCTGGGGAAGCCGCCGGTGGAGCTGGCGCTCGCCGTCCTCGCCATCGCCGCCGCGTCCGCGGTGCTCGGGGTGGTGTACGCCATCGCCCAGCACGACCTGAAGCGCCTGCTGGCCTACCACAGCGTGGAGAACATCGGCATCATCGGTCTGGGCATCGGCATGGGCATGCTCGGACTGGCGTACGGCGCACCCATGATCGCCCTCCTCGGATTCGCCGGCGCCGTGTTGCACGTGCTGAACCATTCCATCTTCAAGGCGCTGCTCTTCTATGCCGCCGGCGCGGTCTACCGGCGGCTGCACACCCGCGACCTGGAGCAAATGGGCGGTATCGCCCACCGCATGCCGGTCACGGCCGCGCTGTTCATCGTGGGCTCCGCCGCGATCTGCGGCCTGCCGCCGTTCAACGGGTTCGTGAGCGAATTTCTGGTGTACGCCGCCGCGTTCAGCGGCCTGGTGGGCCAGCGAGTGGCGCTGGTGCTGGTGTCCGCTCTGGTGATGGCGGTGCTGGCGCTGGTGGGCGTGCTGGCGCTCATCTGCTTCGCCAAGGTCTGCGGGGTGGCCTTCCTGGGGGTTCCCCGCCGGCCGCAGCCGCCGGACATGCGCGATCCCGGCTGGAGCATGCGCGGGCCCATGAGCGTGCTCGGCATCCTCGCGCTGCTTATCGGCGTCCTGCCGCAGGCGGCAGTGCCGCTGGTCCTGCCGGCGGCCCGGCTGCTGGCCGGGGCGACGGCGCTGCCGGCCCGCCTGCCGGTGCTCGACCTGCTCCAGCGCATCTCGCTCATCGCGGCGGGATTGGTCGTCCTGACCGCGGGGCTGATGGCGCTGCGCCGTCTACTGCTGCACGGCCGGCCGGTGGAAACCTTCCGGACGTGGGATTGCGGCTACGGGGCGGGGACGCCCCGGATGCAGTACACGGCTTCGTCGTTTGCCTCGCCGGTGCTGGCCCTGACCAATCCGGTGCTGGCGCTGGAGACGAGGCTCGAGCCGCCGGAGGGCTTCTTCCCCGGCGCGGCTTCGTTCGAAACGCATCCGGGAAATATCTTCGAGGCCTGGCTGATCCAGCCGGTGGTGAGCCGCCTCAACCGCTTCCTGACGCGCTTCACGTGGATCCAGAGCGGCAGCACCCAGCGCTACATTTTCTACGGCCTGATCTTCCTGGCCGTCACCCTGATCTGGATGGCGGTGGTGTGATGGCCCTCCGGATGCGCACCATCGCCGGACCCGGGCGGAGACGGTCATGCTGAACCTGGCCGTCAACCTATTAATCCTGTTCGGCGCGCCCCTGCTGCTGGTGGGCGTGATCAACCGGACCAAGGCCCTGTGGGCCGGCCGGCGCGGGGCGCCGCTGGTGCAGCCGTTCCACGATTGCTTCCGCCTGCTGCGCAAGGGGGCGGTGATCAGCGACACGACCACGCCCGTCTTCCGGCTGGCCCCGTCGGTGAACCTGGCGGCCGTGCTGCTGGCGGGCTTGATGGTGCCCCTGGCTGGCGGCGGGGCCGTCATCAGCTTTGAGGGCGATTTCGTGCTCTTCGCCTACCTGATGGCCATGGGCAAGTTCGCCCGCGTGCTGGCGGCCATGGATACCGGCAGCAGCTTCGAGGGGATGGGCGCCAGCCGCGAAGCGCTGTTCTCCGGCCTGGTGGAGCCGGCGTTCTTCCTCCTGATGGCAGGCTGCATGGCGATCGCCGGCCAGACGTCGCTCGCCGACGCCCTGCCGGCGTTGCAGCGTTCCGGCGGGCTGCTCCAGGTGGCCCTGGTGCTCGGCGTGATCTCGTTCTTCACCATGCTGCTGGTGGAGGGGTGCCGGGTGCCCGTGGACGATCCCAACACGCACCTTGAGCTCACCATGATCCACGAAGTTATGGTGCTGGACCATTCGGGTCCCGATCTGGCGTTCCTCCAGTACGCCGCCGCCCTGAAGCTGGTCATCGTGGGGGCGCTGATCGCCGCGCTGGTGCTGCCGTCGGCGGCGCCGCTGGGCGTGTCGGCGGCGCTGCTGCTCCTGGTGCTGGCCGCGGTGGCCGTGGCCACGGGCCTGGTGGAGTCGGTGACCGCCCGGCTGCGCATGACCCACGTGTCGCAGTTCGTGTTCCTGATGACGTCCAACGGGCTGATCGTCCTGGCGGTGGTGCTGCTGTTCAAATTCGGGGGGCTGCGGTGATCAACTTCCTGATCGTCCTGTTCGGCGTGACCATGCTCTACGTGGCGGCGACCAGCCGCATCGAGGCCTACGTCCGCATGCTGGTGGCGCAGGGCCTCGTGCTGTTCCTGCTGGTGGTCGCCGACTGGCAGAGCTTCCACCTGTTCAACCTGCTGTTTCTCGCAGTGGAGACCCTCGGCTTCAAGGCAATCATCATCCCGTGGTTCCTGCGCCGGGTGGTCCGCCGCAACGGCGTCTTCCGGGAACTGGAACCGTACATCCCCAATTTTTTCTCGGTGGTCATCGCCAGTCTGATCTTCGCCTTCGGATTCCTGCTGGCCTACGGCTCGCTGGACTTTGCCCGGGACATCAAGCCGCTGTACTTCGGCGTGTCGGTCTCCACCATGCTCACCGGGCTGCTGGTGATCACCACCCGGAAGATGCTGGTCACCCACGTCGCCGGCTACATGATGCTGGAGAACGGCATTTTCCTGCTGTCGCTCTCCATGGCGCGGGAGATGCCGCTCCTGGTGAATCTGGGCGTGCTGCTGGACATCTTCCTGGGCATTTTCCTGCTGGGCCTGTTCGCGACGAAGATCAAGTCCACCTTCGACGAATCGAAGATCGATGCCTTGACGCATCTCCGGGATTGACGCCATGCTGATCGCCATCCTCATCCTGTTCCCCCTCGTCGCTGGCGTCCTGCTGCTGGCGCTCAAGTCGAAGACCGCCAACGTGGCGACCATCTACCTGTACGCGGCGCTCCACCTGGTGATCTCGGTCTGGCTGTGGCGGCAGCCGTCGTCGCTGCTGCCGTTCTTCCGGGTGGACGACCTGAACATCCTGTTCCTGCTGGTCCTGTCGGTGCTGTACCTGGGGGTGGCCTTCTATCACGGCGACTTCCTGAAGCAGTCCGGGCTGAGCCCGCGGTGGCACACCTGGTACGCCATCTGCCTGCTGCTCTTCAACTGCTGCATGACCGGCGTGATCCTCTCCACGCATCTCGGCCTGCTGTGGGTCTTCGTCGAGGGGACCACCCTGGCCAGCGCCCCGTTCATCTACTACGAGGGGAACAAGGCCGCCCTCGAAGCGACCTGGAAGTACGTGTTCATCTGCTCGGTGGGCATCGCGCTGGCATTCGTCGGGATCATCCTGCTGTCCATGAGCGCGGGCGACACCGTGTCGCTGTTCTTCGACGACCTGGGCGCCAACGCCGGCAAGCTGTCGCCGTTCTGGCTGCGGCTGGCGTTTCCGTTCATCCTGATGGGTTTCGGCACCAAGATGGGGCTGGCCCCGGTGCACGCCTGGCTGCCCGACGCCCACGCCGAGTCGCCGGCGCCCATCTCGGCGGTGCTCTCCGGCACACTGCTCAACACCGCGCTGCTGGGCATCCTGCGGGTGTATCGCGTCATGGACCTGGCGGGCCAGTCCGCGCAGGCCAGGATCCTGCTGGTGGCCATGGGTTTCCTGTCGCTGTTCGTGTGCGCCGTGTTCGTGCTTAAAAACCGCAACTACAAACGGATGCTGGCGTACTCGTCCATCGAGAACATGGGGCTCATCGCCATCGGCGCGGGCCTCGGCGGCGTCGGGATCTTCGCCGCCATGCTGCACATGGTGGCCCATTCGCTGGGCAAGGCGTCCCTGTTCCTGACCGCGGGCAACATCCTGGGGCACTACGGCACCAAGGACGTGGCCGGCGTGCGCGGCCTCCTGCGGGTGGACCGGGCGACGGGCTGGCTCTGGATCATCGGTTTCCTGGCCCTGGCCGCATTCCCGCCGTTTCCGGCGTTCCTGAGCGAGTTTCTCATGGCCGGTGCCATCCTGGACGGCGGCTACGCCTGGATGCTGGTGCCGTTTTTTCTCCTGCTGACCGTCATCCTGTTCGGCATGGGTCACTCGGTCATGCAGATGGCGTTCGGCGATCCCAACCCCTCCGTGCGCAGCCAGCGGACGCCGCTGGTCAACTACATTCCGCAGGTGCTGTTCCTCGCCGTCCTGGTGGCGGTGGGGCTGGCCATGCCCGCGCCGGTCTACGACCTGGTGCAGCGGGCGGCCGTCAGTCTGGGCGGGGGGAGGTGAGCATGAAGGGCTGGCTCGCCACCCGGAACAACCGCAGCGAGGCGCGGGCCGACGCGCCGGCCTGGACGCTGCCGGATCTCGCCGCCGAAATCGTCCGGCGCTGCCAGGAGGGACTCCGGCTGGCGGCCATGTTCGGAGTACCCGAAGGCGGCCGCCTGATCGTGTACGCCATCCTGGCTGACGACACCGCCGCCCGGCTCTGGATCGCCGCCGCGGCCGCGGCGACCGGCGCCGCCTATCCGGCCATCACCCGCGAGGTGCCGGCCGCCCACGTGTTCGAACGGGAGCTGTGGGAGGAGCACGGACTGATACCGGAGGGACATCCCTGGCTCAAGCCGGTGCGCTACCCCCACGACCGGGCGGACAGGACCCAGACCATGGCCGGTTACCCGTTCTTCGCCATGGCGGGCGAGGAAGTGCACGAGGTGGCGGTGGGACCGGTGCACGCCGGCGTGATCGAGCCGGGGCATTTCCGCTTCCAGTGCGCCGGCGAGGATGTCCATCACCTGGAGATCCAACTCGGCTACCAGCACCGGGGCGTCGAGCGGCTGCTGGAGCGCGATGCCGTGCCGGCCCACCCGTTCCGGAACCGGCTGGCCGAGTCCATCGCCGGGGACACAGCGGTGGGGCACAACCTGGCCTACTGCGGCGCCATGGAGGCGCTGCTGGGGCTGGAGCCGACGCCGCGCGCCCGGTCCGTGCGCGATGTCGCCCTGGAGATGGAGCGGATGGCCGTGCACATGGGCGACCTGGCGGCCATCGCCAACGACGTGGCCTACCTCACGGGCAACGCGGTGTTCGGCGCGCTGCGCACGCGGGTGATCAACTCGTCGCTGGCCGCGTGTGGCAGCCGCTTCGGGCGCGGTTGGATCCAGACCGGCGGCGTGCGCAGCGACGTGGATGACGCGCTGCGGTCCCTGATCTTGAAAAACCTGGGTGACGTCTGGAGCGAGGCCGAGGGGATGGCCGAGAAGTTCTTCTCGTCGGCATCGGTGCTGTCGCGGCTCGAGAAGACGGGCATCGTCGATCAGGCTTCGGCCGAGAGCGTCGGCCTGGTGGGCATGGCCGCGCGCGCCAGCGGCGTCCCCCGTGACGTGCGCGCCGATCACCCGTGGGGCGGGTACGCCGACGTCCCGCTCCGGCCGGTCACCCAAGACAGCGGAGACGTCCTGGCCCGGGCCTTCATTCGATATCTGGAGATCCGCCAGTCGCTCGAGGTGATCCGGCAGCGGCTGGAAGACCTTCCCGACGGCGCCGCCCGGTCCACTTCGACGCACGCCACGCTGCCTCCCGATCGGCTGGCCGTTTCGCTGGTGGAGGGGTGGCGGGGCGAGATCCTGCACGTGGTCGTCACCGGCGGCGACGGGCGGGTGATCCGCTACCGGGTGAAGGATCCGTCGGTGCACAACTGGTTCGGCCTGGCGCTGGCGGTGCGCCACAACGGCATCTCGGATTTCCCGCTCTGCAACAAGAGCTTCAACCTGTCGTACTGCGGGCATGACTTGTGAGGAGTGAGGAGACAGGAGATAGGAGTAGGGAGATGTTGACTGCTGTTCGTGCTCGTAATCGTGCTCGTAATCGTGCTCGTAATCGTGCTCGCTCCTTGACGCTCCGCTTCCTTCCTCATCTCAACCTTTCTGGCAATTCGCCGGCCAGACACCACCATACCCAGGAACCCTGCGATGTTTGACCTGCTTAAAATCCGCCGGCGCCACGGCTGGACCTTCGTGCCGGATCCTCTTCGGGCATCCGTGATCCCGCCTTTCCGGGGGAGGCCCGAGCTGCGGCCTGACCTCTGCACCCGCTGCCGGCGGTGTGAGGGGGTTTGCCCCGCGGCTGCCATCACGGCCGAGCCCCTGCGTATCGACCTGGGCCGCTGCATCCTGTGCGGCGACTGCCAGGAGGCGTGTCCTGCGGGGGCGATCGAATTCACGACGGAGCATCGGCTGGCGGCCTTCGGACGCGAGGCGCTGATCACGGGCGAGGGCGTGGCCGCGGCGGCGGAGCCGGCGGCCGACGCCATCCGGGCGGATATCCGCCGCCTCTTCGGCCGATCCCTCAAGCTGCGCCAGGTGTCGGCGGGCGGCTGCAACGGTTGCGAGATGGAGCTGGGCGCCTGCGGCAATGTCAATTTCGACATGGGTCGCTACGGCGTCGAATTCGTTGCTTCGCCCCGCCACGCCGACGGAGTGGTGGTCACGGGGCCGGTCTCCGAGAACATGGCCGCCGCGCTGGAAGACACCTGGCGCGCCGTGCCTGCGCCGCGACTGCTCATCGCAGTGGGGAGCTGTGCCATATCGGGCGGCGTGTTTGCGCCGTCACCGGCGCTGCGGCGCGGCTTTTTCGACGGGCACGCCGTGGATCTGTACGTGCCCGGCTGTCCCACCCACCCCCTCACATTCATCGACGGTGTCATGCGGCTCATCGGCGCCCACTCCGCGCAACTGTAGGACGCACTCCGGGGGCGTTCCGCGATCGTGCCCATGTTGCGTTTAAACCAGAGCCGGATTCCCGCATCCAACAACATGCGGCCGGCCTTCGGCGAACCTTTTCGTCCGGACCCGACGTACAATGTCATGGTCCAGACAGCCCGAGCAGGGCACCGGACCTTCAATTCACACGGGAGAACACCATGTCCAATTGCTCCATTCTGAGACTGGGTTTGATTCTGATACTGGCAATGGGAACACTCATGGCGATCCGGGCGGCCGGACCTGACGGCGACGCTCCGAAAAAATACCCGGCGGCGCGGCTGGGCGACACGGTGGATAACTACCACGGCGTGAAGATCGCCGATCCGTACCGCTGGCTCGAGGACCCGGACTCAGCGGAGACCCGCGCCTGGATCGAGGCGGAAAACAAGATCACCTTCGGCTACCTCGAGGGGATCCCGGCCCGTCCGAAGATCCGCGAGCGCCTGACCAGGCTCTGGAACTACGAGCGCTTCGGCATTCCGTTCCGGGAAGGCGGACGGTACTTCTACACCCGCAACGACGGCCTGCAGAACCAGTCGGTGCTCTACACCGCCGATTCGCTCGACGCGGCGCCGCGGGTGCTCATCGATCCGAATACCTGGTCGGCGGACGGCACCGTGGCGCTGGCCGGCTACGCCGTGAGCCCGGACGGGAAGTGGATCGCCTACGGCGTCTCCAGCGGCGGCTCCGACTGGACCGAATGGCGCGTCCGCGACGTGGTCACCGGGAACGACCTGCCGGACCTCGTCCAGTGGGTGAAGTTCTCCGGCGCCTCCTGGACGAAGGACGGCGCGGGCTTCTTCTACAGCCGCTACGACGCCCCTGATGAAAAGAGCAAATTGCAGTCTCAGAACTACTTTCAGAAGCTGTACTACCACAAGCGGGGCACGCTGCAGTCCGCAGACGTGCTTGTGTACGAACGCAAGGATCAGAAGGAGTGGGGCTTCGGCGGCGGCGTGACCGAAGACGGCCGGTTCCTCGGCATCTCCGTCTGGCAGGGAACCGACGTGCGGAACCGGTTTTTCTACAAGGAACTGGCCAAGCCCGACAGTCCCGTTGTGGAGCTGCTCCCGGAGCTCGAGGCCAGCTATTCCTTTCTGGGCAACGTGGGCGACGTGTTCTACTTCAGGACGGACCTGAACGCCCCGCGGGGCCGTGTCATCGCCATCGACATCCGCCGGCCCGAGCGCGCCGCCTGGCGCGAGGTCCTGCCCCAGACCGCCGAGACGCTGGAGTTCGCCAGCCTGCTGGGCGGCCGCCTGGTGGCCGGATTCATGGAGGACGCCGCCAGCAAGGTGTCGGTGTATTCCCTGGACGGCAGGCTCGATCGGGTCGTGGCGCTGCCCGGCCTCGGCAGCGTGGCCGGGTTTGGCGGACGCGCCGACAATTCCGAGACGTTCTTCTTGTTCACCAACTTCGTGACGCCCGGTGCCATCTACCGGTACGACGTCGCCACTGGTCAACAGACGCCCTTCCGCAGTCCGAAGGTGGATTTCGATCCGGACCGGTTCGAGGTCAAGCGAGTCTTCTACACGAGCAAGGACGGCACCCGGATCCCCATGTTCCTGGCCCATCGCGAGGGGCTGAAGCTGGACGGCACCAACCCGGTCTATCTTTACGGGTACGGCGGTTTCAACTCCTCGTCCACGCCGTACTTCTCGGTGGCCAACCTGGTCTGGATGGAGATGGGCGGCGTGTACGCGCTGGCCTGCATCCGGGGCGGCGGCGAGTACGGCGAGGAATGGCACCAGGCGGGGATGAAGCTGAAGAAGCAGAACGTGTTTGACGACTTCATCGCCGCCGGCGAGTGGCTCATTGGGCAGAAATACACCTCGACGCCCAAGCTCGCCATCGGCGGCGGCAGCAACGGCGGCCTGCTGGTGGGCGCCTGCCTGACCCAGCGGCCGGACCTGTTCGGCGCGGCGGTGCCGGAAGTGGGCGTCATGGACATGCTCCGCTTCCACAAGTTCACCATCGGCTGGGCGTGGGTATCCGATTTCGGTTCGCCCGACAACCCCGAGGAGTTCAAAGCGATCCGCGCCTACTCGCCGCTGCACAACCTCAAACCGGGCACTCGGTACCCGGCCACCCTGATCACCACCGCCGACCACGATGACCGGGTGGTCCCGGCGCACAGCTTCAAGTTCGCCGCGGCGCTGCAGGCGGCCCAGGCCGGGCCGGCGCCGGTGCTCATCCGTATCGAAACCCGGGCCGGACACGGCGGTGGCAAGCCGGTGGCCAAGCAGATCGAGGAGATCGCCGACATCTGGAGCTTCCTCGTCCGGGAGCTGGGCGTCGCGGTGCCCTGAGCCGGCCACGCGGACAGACCATCAACGGGGCAGCCGGCAGCAGGCTGCCTGCGCCAACCGATTGCCGGCGGACTCGCGAAATCTGCCGAATCAGAAAAGGCGGGATTTTGACCAGGACTTGTGGTCCAATGAGCCCATCGTCATCTCAACAGGAGGTGCTCATGGACCGCCTCACCCGGGCCGGGATCACGTTCGGGGTTCTGGCTTCGCTGATTTGCCTGTTCGCGGGAATCTGGATCCTGTATTTCGTGGGATTCGAGGCGACGAAGGACAACGCCGTCTCCACCGGCATCGGCCTCTACTTCATCGGCAAGGCGTGTTTTGTGGGGCCCATGCTGGTCATCACCGCGCTGCGGATGGCGAAGCACCGCGATTGACGGCGTCGCCCACGGTTTGCCAACCGGCGGCGCCGCCGCTCCATTCGGATGAAGGCCGGGCGGCGTCATCACCGGAGATCGCGTTCCGTTTGCCGGGGCTCGGCGTCCGGATCGATACCGAGCTTCTGAAAGATCGGCCGCACGATCGCCTCCTGCCGTTGCCAGGCCGCCGCCCGCAAGCGTAGGCCCTCCGCTCGCCATTGCTGATACTCGGGCGTGCCCCGCAAGCGGGCCAGCAGCGGATCCCAGTCGAAAAACTCCCACGTGCCGTGGCTCATCCGGACGTTGATCTGGAACTGCCGGAGCGCGGCGGCCGTGTCGCCGGCCAGGGCGTAGGTTTCGGCCAGCCGCAGGGAATGGTTCGCGTCGGTGGTTGAAAGCTCCGGGTCGGCCAGTTTGAAGTCGTGCCCCGCCGGATCGTTCCGGATCAGGCTGATCTGTCGGAGGATGTTCTGCGTGGTCGCGTTGTCGGGCAGAGTTGCGGCCTGGCGCGCCGCGGCGGCCGTGTCGCCCAGCAACAGCGAATAGTAGGCCAGGTAGAACTGACCCCAGTACTTGTCAGGTTCGTCGGCGACGCAGGCCCGGATCCGCTTCAGCGCCTCAGCGCGCCGGCCTTGCTGAAACAGGCAGATTCCATAGTTGAGCTTGGTGTAATAGTTCTCGGGGAACAGGCGGATGGTCTGCCGGTAGAGCGCGCCGCTCCAGCGGTACCGGCCGGTCTGGCGCAGGGCGTAGGCCGCCATGGCTGCGTAATCGAGCTCCAGCCGGTCGGCGGCGATCTCCCGGGCGGCGATTTTCAACGTGTCCTCGTAGCGGCCCTCCTGAAGGGCGGAGCGCAGCTGCTGCTGGATGAGCGGACCGTAATCGGGCCGGATCCGCATGGCCTTTTCCATGTAGTAACGGGCCATGTCCATGTTTTCGGGTTCCAGCGCCAGCCCGAGATTGACCGCCTGGTAGTACAGCCGCGCCAGCCCCGTATACACTTCCACGGATGGCTCGATGGCGACCGCCCGCTCCAGAAACGACCGACCCTCGGTGAACGCGGTGTCGCGCCCCTGTTCCATCTCGACGATCTTGGACACGCCGCGCAGGTAGAATTCGTACGCCTGCGGATCCATGGTGTCGATCCGGGGTGGCGTCTTCAGATCCAGCCAGGCGCTGATCTGCCCTTTGATCTGGTTGAGGGAGCCCTGCAGATTGCGACGAGCCAGCGGCAGTGTGTCGTGCCATCGGCCGTCGCCGCGCAGATTCTGCAGACGGTAATCGACAGTCAGCTGCTCGCCGCTGGCGCGCAGCGTGCCGGTGATGAGAAAGCCGGCTCCGGCCTTTCGGGCGGCGTCTTCGATCCGGCGGCCCCGGCGCTGCTGGGCGGCGACGTCGTCGAACGGCACCAGCGTCACCGAGGCCTCCTCGGCGAACCGCCGGCCCAACTCCGCGGACAGCCCCTCGGCGATGAACGCATACTCCTGGCGGTCGGTTCGGTTGTCGAACGGGCTGATCGTGACAAAGGGCCGGACGCCCATCCTGCCCGGCAGCATGAGGAAGGCCGCTCCGGCCAGAATCGCCACCAGCGCCGCAGCCGCAGCGAACCAAAGCCGGCGGCGCGTCCGGCGCAACGCCGGCGGGAAGCGTGTCGGCACGGCAGCGGTCACATCGCCCAGCTCGGCAGCCAGGGCGGCGGCGTCCGGATAACGCTGCTCGCGATCCTTGGCCAGGCACCGGGCGACGATGGCGTCGATCGCCGCCGGGATCTCCGGCACCAGCCGGCTCGGGGCCGCGGGCTCCTCGTGCAGGATCTTGAACAGCATGGTGTAGGGCGACACGTCGTGGAATGGGCGGGTCCCGGTGAGCATCTCGTACAGAGTGCCGCCCAGCGAGAAGATGTCCGAGCGGCCGTCCACGCTCTGCCCCTGGATCTGTTCCGGAGACATGTAAGCCGGTGTGCCCACGAGTCCCTCGGTCAGGGTGATCGCCGCCTGGCCCTCCAGGCGGGCAGTGCCGAAGTCGCCCAGCTTGATCGTGCCGTCGCCGGACCGGAAGATGTTGGCGGGTTTGATGTCGCGGTGGATGACCCCGTTGGCATGGGCATAGGCCAGCGCCTCGGCGACCTGGCCGGCGATGCCGGCGGCTTCATCGAACGGCAGGGTCCCCCGACGCGAGATCATGTCGCGCAGGTTCTCGCCCTCCACGTGTTCCATGACGATGGCGGCCAGACGGTCCTCGGCGATGATGTCGTGAATGGTGACGATGTTCGGGTGCTTGAGCCGGGCGGCCGCACGGGCTTCCCGAAGCATTCGCTCCCTTGACTCGGCGGGCGAAGCCGCCGCATCCGGATTGTCGCGGAGCACCTTAATGCAGATGTCGCGCTGGAGCATGTGGTCGCGGGCGAGAAAGATGTCTCCGAACGCCCCGTGGCCCAGCTTGCGGACCACCGTGTATCGGCCGGCATGCGCCGGGGGGAGTTTCAGGCCTTCAAACGGCGCCGCCCCGCCCGCCGGTTCGGCCGTGTCAGGCGCCGTGTCCCCGGGACGTCCGGGGTCTGCCGGAGCGTCGCTGTGCATCGTCTCATCCGCGGTTGGAATATGTCGGAATCAGTGTACCATGCGCGCCGGCCCCCGTCCAACCACCAGGCGCGCATCCATTCAGAGCTCGACCCGGGCGCCGAGTCCCAGGGCTTCGGCCGCGTGCAGGGCGGCAGCCGCCGCGGCCGCGTCCTGGACGGCCAGCCCCACCGACTTGAAGAGGGTGATTTCGTCCGGCGACTGGCGGCCGGGGCGGTGCCCGGCGGCGATCTCGCCCAACTCCGCCCAGGTGTCGGGCGGGCCGATGAGCCTCTCGCCCAGGGGAAGCAGCAAGTCGCCCGCCTCCTCAAGGCAGGCGGCGCGACTGTCCACCACCAGGCGGGCCCGGGCCACGGTGGCGCCGGGAATCTCACGCCGGTCAGGGGTGTAAGCGCCCACCGCATTGATATGCGTGCCGGGCCGGATGGCGTCGTCGTCGAATACGGGAGTGGCCGACGGGGTGGCGGTGCACACGATGCCGGCGGCGGCGACGGCCTCGTCCGCCGAGCGCGCCGGGGCTACCGGGATGCTGAGCGCCGCCGACATTTCCGTCGCGAACGCCGCCGCCGCGTCACCATTCGGGTCGAACACCGTCGCGCGGCGGATGGAACGGACCACACACACCGCCTCCAGTTGTGTCCGGGCCTGGCGGCCGGCGCCGATGACCGCCGCGGTGTCCGCCTCGGGGCGGGCCAGCCGGGCGGTGGCGGCGCCCGACGCGGCGCCGGTGCGCAGGGCGGTGAGCGCCGCGCCGTCCATCACAGCCCGGGGGCGGCCCGTCTCCGCATCGAGCACCACGACCAGCGCATGGGCCAGGGGTAGACTTCGGGACGGATTGTCCCCATACAACGCGATCACCTTGACCGACAGCGTGTCGGTGCCCGTGAGCCAGGCCGGCATCACCAGCACCGTCCGGTCGCGGGGCGGCAGCGCCAGGTGAAGACGCGGCGGCGCCAGCGCCCCGCCGGCGGACAGTCGGATGAAGGCGTCGGTCACCGCGGCGATGGCCGCCGACATGGTCAGGGCCTGCCGGATGTCGGCGGCTGAAAGAAAAAGGAGTGTCGTGGGTGTCATTCGGGTGCCTCGCAGTGGAGGTGGCCGGCGGGCGCTCAGCGCCGCCGGGGCAGGGATCGGGCGCTCGGCGTAGCGGCCAGACCGCCGCGGGCGGTGCAGCGCAGCTCCGGCGGCAGCATCCGACCCGTGGCGTAGACGGCGTCGATGGTCTCGTCGAGGGGCACGGGATTGGCATAACCGCCCATGACCAGGTCGGCCATCACGAACGCTGACGCAGCGGCTGCGGCGTTGCGGGTGTGGCAGGGGATTTCCACCATGCCCTGAACCAGGTCGCAGACGGAACCCATGGTGTTCTGGAAGGCGACGGCGGCAGCGTCGGCAGCCTGTCTGGCGGAACCGCCGGCAGCCTCCACCACCGCCGCGGCGGCCATGGCGCCGGCGGCGCCGATCTCCACCTGGCAGCCGGCCACCTCGGCGGCGAAGGTGGCCCGTTCGGCCAGGATCGCGCCTACGGCGCCGGCGGCGAACAGCGCCCGAACCACCGCGTCGTCGCTCTGGCCGAGCTCTTCGGCCAGGGTGACCGCGACCGCCGGCAGCACTCCGGCCGATCCGCCGGTGGGCGCCGCACAGACCACCCCGCCACCGCTGGTCACATGCATCGCCGCCAGGGCCCGGGCGGCCGCCCGGGCGGGCAGCCCGCCGGCGAAGAGCCGGCCCGCCGCATCGGCCCGATACACCGCACCCGCCGACGACTCCAGCAGCCGCATCGGGTGAGTGTCCCGGGCCAGGCCGTCGCGCACGGCGGCGCGCATCACCTTCAGGCGCGCCGACATTTCGGCTTGAGTTTTCGCTTCGCTCCAGCCGAGCAGCCGCGCCTCGGATGCCAGCGCCAATCGGCCCACGGACATCCCACGATCGTCCGCCAGCCGACACATGTCCGCAGCCGAACGGAACATGGGTTCACCCCGGATCACCGGGTAAAGCGGAGAGGCCGACCAGATCCGCCGGACGCCCGGGCAGGTCTGCAGGAGAGATGTGGCGGCATCCTCGGGCCGATCGTCGAGGCGCACGTGGAGCAAACACAGGCTGCCCGCTTGTTGCCGGCGCAACGGTTCCCGGCAACCTGGCTGGCGGGAGAGAATGTCGGCCAAGACCTCGATGCCGGCAACCTCGGTCTCGATGAGCAATTCGCCCGCGGTGCCGTCCAGGGCCACCGGCCAACCGCCCAGACGGTCCAGGGATATGGAGCCGCCTCCCGTGGAACGGGCCCGGGCCGACAGCGAACCGCCGGCGACGCCCGCCAGCGCGATGTCGATCGTGTTCGGGTGATCCGCTTCGGCAAGGGGTTCAACGGCGAACGTCAAGTCGATCCCTTCCGTCCGTGCCGCATTCAGCGCATCATTGAAACGCTCCACGGTCAGCTCCCAGTCCAGGAGCGCCGCCGCCAGAGCCAGGTCCACCCCCTGCTCCCGGTACACCTGGCTGTATGAGCCAGCCGGGTCGAAGACAAAGCGGGCCCGCCGGACCGGCTCGCCCAGCAGCGCCGCCGCCAGTCGGCCGATCCGGTAGGAACCGGCGGTGTGGGAGCTGGACGGCCCCCGCATGACCGGGCCCAGCACGTCGTTGAGGATGCTGATGGCGGGCATCAAGATGGTGCGCTCCGGTGTCGCGACGCTGTTACCGCGACGAGATGGTGTACCGGATGAGCACATCCTCGGTGAAGACCGCCTCGACGCGGTTCTCGCCTTTTTCATACACGCAGTGGAGCAGCTTCAGGCCGCCTTCCGTGGTCTCGTTCATGGAACGGGGGCTGCCGAGCAGCGCCTCCACATCAGCCCGGGTCAGGCCCTTGCGCAGCGACTGGACCGGATCGGCCGGCGGGGCGGGGGCGGGCCCCGCAGACGGGGCAGCGGACGCGGCTTCCGGCGCCGCCGGCTCCTCCAGCCACGGGAAGCTCAGGAACTGGGACAAGGCGGCGACGATGCGCTCCGGCTTCAGGTCGTCGGGCGCGAGCCGGTCGCCGTAGTACAGGTTGAACCGGGAACCGCCCGCCAGCCGGTTCTCCTGAATCCGCTCGGCCCGGACCGCCGCTTCCGCCTCGGCCTGGTGGCGCCGGCGGTCGTCATCGCGCTCGCGCTGCCAACGCAAGGTGTCCAGCTCGTCCTTGATCACCCGGGCGCGTTTCGGATCCTTCTCGGTGTCCAGCTGCTTTTCCAGATCCTGCTCGCGGGTAGACTTGGACGCGGGCGTGAAATGGACACTGGTGTCGGTATCATCGCCGGCGGTGCCGTATCCGCCGCCGCCGAGCTGAAATTCGATCTGGTTTTTCTTCACCTTGAGCAGCGTGACGAGGACGGAATCGCCGTCGCGGAGGGCCACTCCGAACGTCTTCAACCGGTTGCCGTAGCTTTTGTAATCCATCTGCACCCGGCCGGTGGGGAAGACGTCCACGTCGGCGCCGTCCTTCGTCGCGGGCAGATTGATTTTCACCACCACCTTCCGGCCTTCGAAATACTGCTTGAGGGCGGCCTCGCTCTGCGCGGCCAGGCCGGCAGTCAGGGCCACGGCGATTGCGGCAACGGTCAACCATCGGTTCATGAGATCCACCTCCGTTGGGAGTCGTCCTTCGGTGGACCTATGGTAGATGATTCCCCGCCGCTCGGCAAGCCTCGGTTGCCGGATGGCGGAGGCGGGCCCGGCGGTCAGGGCTTGACCATCTCGATGAAGCACCAGGTATGCTCGGTGCGGCGCGCCACCACCCGGAAGCCGGCCGCTTCGGCGATGCGCGCATAATACGCCTCATCGTGAGGTTCGGCGGGCCAGCGGTTCCCGTAGCCGGTGTTCACATCCCGGCCCGGCAGGTGGATGAGCAGGGGCACCAGGCCGATGTCCTGGCCAGTCGCCGGCCGCGGCCCGAAGACGACGTCCCAGAGGCGCAGGCGCCCGCCCGGGGCCAGCACCCGGTAGGCTTCCGCCAGTACCTTCGGATGGTCCGCCCCATTGATATACATCATGGTGAAAAAAATGGTGACGTCCGGAAAGGTGGCGTCGAGGAATTTCAGTTCGCGAGCATCCATGACGATTTTGATCAAAGGCCCGGCCGGAGCGTCCTCGAGCTCCTGACGGAGCAGGTCGATGGCCACCACCTGGCGGCCCATGAGCTGGCCGATGATCCCCTCGCCGCCGCCGCCGATGTCCAGGATGAGGCCGGACGCGGCGAAGGGCTGCAGCGTGATTTCCTGACGCTCGAACTCGAAAATCCGCGCGGGATCGATATATGGATGCTTCTCCTCCGGAGCAGTCGTCTGGGCGACCACGGCGGGAGCCAATACTCCCACCAGCGCCAGCAGAAAACAGCAAATAAACAGGGTGCGGATGACCGTGCGCATGTTGCCTCCAGTTTGAAGAGTCTCGGGATGTCGCAGTTCGTTTCCCCGTCGAACTGTCTCCACTACCCTATACGAATACGAGCAAAGGGAAGGTCCCAAAAAGGTTCAGTTCTCCGGTCCATGCGCCTGTTCACCGCCCGGCGGCGGACATTTCAGGAAAACGATGCGGCCGGGCCGAACATTCGGTGCCGGGCCCCCGTATAGTGATTGGGAATCGGTTGCAAGACAGTTCGGGAGGCTCGTCATCGTGGAATCTCCGCTGCCGGAAAACGGCCTGTCGCGCAAGCTCGGGCTCTTCTCCGTCTCCTCGATCGTCATCGCCAACATGATCGGGGCAGGGATATTCACCACCTCCGGACTGCTGCTCAAGGATCTGGGTGATCCCCGGACGATGCTGGCGCTCTGGGCGGTGGGCGGCGCGATCGCCCTTTGCGGCGCCCTCTGCTACGGGGCGCTCGGCGCGGCCATCCCGCGGGCGGGGGGCGAGTACGTGTTCCTCTCGCGCCTGTTCCATCCGGTGCTCGGCTTTCTGAGCGGCTGGATTTCATTTTTCGCCGGCTTTTCGGCGCCCATCGCCGCCTCGGCCATCGGCTTCACCGCGTACCTCACCCAGGCTTTCCCGGGACTGCTCCGCTGGGGGCTTCTCGGGCCCGAGGCCGAAGCCGCGATCCTGCCCCGGATCTACGCCATCGGCGTGATCCTGGTGTTCACGGCGATTCACATGCGGGGACTGGAGCTGGGCGCGCGGATTCAGAACGTCCTCACCGTGTTGAAGGTGCTCCTCATTGCGGGCCTGGTGGTGGCGGGATTGACCGTCGGGAGAGGTGACTGGACTCATCTGGCGCAGGGGGCGCCGCTCCGATCGGGACTCGGGAGCTGGATGACCATGGGGCTGGCCCTGATGTGGATCGGCTTCGCCTACAGCGGCTGGAACGCGGCCGCGTACATCGGTTCCGAGGTCCGCGATCCGCGGCGGACCATGCCCCGGGCCCTGGTGGGCGGCACCCTGGCGGTGATCCTGATGTACCTGGCGCTGAACCTGTTCTATCTCTACGCGCTGCCGCCGGGCGACATGTCCGGCGAAATCGCGGTGGCCGGGCTCGCGGCCGGCCGTCTGTTCGGGGCGGAATTCGAGGCGGTCCTCTCCGTGATGGTGGCGTTCGCCCTGTTCTCATCGCTCAGCGCCTACATCATCCTCGGCCCGCGCGTGTACTACGCCATGGCTCGCGACGGCTGTTTCTTCCGCTTCGCCGCGGCGGTCCATCCGCGCCGCGGCGTGCCCGACCGCGCCATCCTGCTCCAGGGACTGGTGGCGGCGGCGATGGCGCTGCTCGGCACCTTCGACCAGATCCTCACCTACATGGGCTTCTGCCTGGGCATCTTTCCCATCCTGGCGGTGGCCGGCGTCTTCAAGCTGCGCCGGCAGGGCGTGGCGGAGGCCCGCGTGCCGGGCCATCCGGTGGTGCCGGCGGCGTACATCCTCGCCGCGCTGGCAACGCTGGTCCTCGCCTTCGGCGAACGGCCCCTGGAATCGGGCATCGGGCTGCTGACGCTGGCGGCCGGGGTGCCCGTGTACCTCTGGTTCCATCGGCGGTCTTCCGGTGGCGGCGCCGCCGGCGCATCCCCGGGGGCAGCCAGCCGATAATCCGAAACCGAAACCCGGCGCCGCCGATGGCATCATAAATCACTTGAACTTCGGGTCCGAAATCACGTAAATGGTCTGTTGCGCCCGTCGTCCGGGGCGAATCGGCAAATTCCACGATGAGGTTGAGCGCATGAAACACCTGTTGATCGTTGTGACCCTGCTCCTTGGAGCGGCGGCACTCGGCGCCGCGCCGGCGGAGACGGCCGCGACCCTGAGCCAGGAATACGAAGCGTTGCAGAAACAGTACGAGGACAAGCTGCCCACCATCAAGAGCCGGGAAGCTTTCCAGGAGCTGATGAAGGCCCGCACGGCCGATCTGGAGGCCTTGCTTCAGAAGCATGCCGCGGACCCGGCCGGCGACGAGCTGGAGCTGACGCGCGGCAAGATTTTGGCAGATCTGGACCGGCTGCCCGAAGCCATGGCAAAGGTGGACGCGCTGATCGCCGCCAAATCCCCGCTGCACGATGACGCCGCCCTGCTCAAGGTGGGGCTGCTGCTCATGTCGGACAAGACCGCCGAGGCACTCACCCTCTTCAAGACCGTCGAGGAGCGTCTGCCGAAGAACAACGAGCTGTATGAACTGTGGATGCTGTTCGCCATGTCCGCGGACAACCCGGCGGACCGGAAAGCCTACGGGCAAAAGTACCTGGCCCTGCCCGACGCACCCGGCAAGGACCGGGTGGCGTCGGCGCTGCAGCAGATCGATATGCTGGGGCAGCCCGCGCCGGCGATCGCCGCCGAAAATTGGTTCAACGGCCAACCGCTCACCCTCGAGGCGCTCAAGGGGAAGGTGGTGCTCATCGACTTTTGGGCCACCTGGTGCCCCCCTTGCCGCGCCGTCATCCCGAACCTGGTCAAGGCCTACAACGAGCTCAAGGACCAGGGGCTGGTGATCATCGGCTTCACCAAGCTGTACGGCAACTACCGCGATGAGCGGGAGAACAAGGGGCCGGTGCCGCCGGAGCAGGAGCGCGCCCTCATCCAGGAGTTTCTGACCCGGTTCCAGATCACCTATCCCATCGCCGTCTCCGACAAAGGGGAGGAATTCAAGAAATACGGTATCAGCGGGATCCCCACGCTCGTCGTCATCGACAAGCAGGGCCGCATCGCGGACATCAAGGTGGGCTCGGGCTCCGAGGAGGCCCTGGTCGCCCAGGTCAAGAAGCTCCTGGCCGCCGACTGAGCGTCCATTTCCAACGACGGTTCATGTCCGGTGGGGCGCTGTGGCGCTCCACCGGACGTTTCATTTTTTGACCGGTCTCAGAATCGGTACAGAAATGTTCCGCCGATGCGGCGCTTGCTACGGTCAGGTCCGTCGAGCTGGGCCGCGTGCCACCAGGAGAATTCCATCCCCACTTCCCAGTGCTCGTCGAAGTCGTAGAAGAAATTGCCAAAGTAACTCACGACGTGGGTGAATTCTTCCGCGCCGTCGAGCTTGTGGTCGGCAGGATCGTGGAATCCGGCGCCCAGGTTGAACCGCAGCGCCGGGGACTGCCGCCAGGTCAGGGTGGCCCAACCGCCGGTGCTGTCCACGCTCCGGAACGTCGTATCGCCGAGAGGCATCTCGATCTGATCCGACCAGTAGTAGGTGTCCATGGTGACGCCGCGCCAGAATTCGCTCATGATCTCGAACTGCGGCGTCAGCCAGATGTCGGCATCCATGCCCACGGACCATGAGGTCAGCTGCACCTGGTCGCCGGCGTAACTGAGGTGATGCTGCTTGCTGCCATAATGTCCCCACACGCCGAACGTGGAGCCGCGGCCGCCGAACAGGGGCCACGTGCCGGCCGCGCGGGCCTGGACGGCGGGCATCCGGACCGTGGATGTCGCCGGCTCGGTGAAGCCGTCCTCGACCACTCCGGTGATCCTGGCCACGGCCCCTTCCAGCGTGAATCGGCGGGCGGGATCCGGCCCGAACGTTTGGCGGACCCGCAAAAGGGGGCGCCGGTAGCCGACATCACCGGGCCATTGCTCGGTGGGATAATCGATGGTGTCGGTCTGGAGCGGTGCGATGATATCGTAGGTCTGTCCGCCGAGCAGGCTGAAGCCGCTATCCGCCCAGGCGATCTCCGCATAGGCATGGCGCAGGCGCAGGTTGGGCGAGTTCTCGGTGCCTGAAGCGGTCACGAAATCGGTCTCCACCCGTCCTGACACGGCGCTGCCGGCCGGCCCCGGCAGGTGGAATCGGGCGCCCAGCCGGCTGGGCCGCGGGGAGAGATCGAAGGTGGTGTTCTCCAGCGGGTCGGGTTCCGGCTCGCCCAGTTGATTCCGGTCCAGGTCCCAGGCGAAATCCAGCTCGACATTGCCGTAAATCTGGAGGGGCGGCGGGAGAGGGGGCGCCGGGCTCTCGACCGGGAGGGATATGGCGGACGGTGCGGGCGGGGCCGGGGCAGCCGCCGCAGCCGCTCGCTCCCCACCAGACATTGAAACGGCGTCGGTCAGGCGATCCACGATGGCCCGCATCTCCGCGAGAGATCGCTCCAGCGTCTCCACCCGGTGGCGGAGCGCATCGTTGTCCTGGCGGAGTCGCTCCAGTTGTCCGGTAGCGGCGGCCGGGCAGGCCGCCTGGCAGCACCAGGCGATCAGGATGCAGACGGTGCATACGCGTGCCATGGGACCTCCTCGGTGAGGCGCCGGGCCTTGGCCGGAAACCGGGACAACCGGCGCCATCGGTGTGCTGGATGGGTGCACGTCCATTATACCTTGCCACCGGCCGACTCGGTTGAACCAGCCGGTGGTCCCGGACGCCCCGCCACGCAGAATCTCGTTTGGCTCCTGCAGCCGATTAGCGTATGATGAATGGACCAAACTTGGCGAGGCGCACCGTGAATCCAGAGTGCCTGTACGACCTGCTTGCCGCCGGCGCGGAACGCGACGGCGCCGCTCCCCACCTGGTGGATGCCTTCGGCGACGCCCGGCGAACTTTCAGCTTCGCCGAGGTGCTGGACCTGTCCGGACGGGGCGCCTCCTTTCTGGCGGCGCGACTGGCGGGCGCACCGCTGCCGCACGTGGGTGTTCTGGCCGAGAACAGCTCCCTCTGGAGCATCGCCTTCTATTCGGCCGCCGCGGCGGGAGCGACGGTGGTGCCGCTGGACGTGCGCCAGACCGAGGAGGAGATCGTCGCCATCGTGCGGGAAGCGTCGCTGGCGGTTCTGCTGGTCTCGGCGGGATTCACCCGGTTCGCCGAGCGGCTCACCGCGGCGGGGGACATCCGCGAGTATTTCGTGCTGGACGACGACTGGGTGCAACTCCTCCGGCGGCACGAACCGCTGGCGGCGAGCCCCGCCACCGCCGATTCCACGGCGGCGATCATCTACACCTCCGGCACATCCGGTCGGTCCAAGGGCGTCGTGCTCACCCACGGCAACATGCTCAACCAGACGCTGCAGAATGTCCCGGCCATCGGGGTGGGACCGGAATCCCGCCTGCTGGCCATTCTGCCGCTGAACCACATCTTCGTCTTTGTCGGGGTGCTGAGCTGCCACGCCGCCGGTTCGGCGGTGGTGTTCCTCGATTCGCTCAAACCGGCCCGCATCGTCGCGGCGCTGAAGGAGGAGCGGATCACCCATTTGGCGGGCATCCCCTTGCTGTTCGACGCGTTCCTGAAGGGGATCCTGCTCAAGGTGCACGCCCGCGGCCTGCTGGTGCGGGGCATCTTCGCCGTGCTGCTGCGCATCGGCTGGCTGGCCTACCGGCTGGGCGGCGTGTCGGCGTCGCGACGGCTCTTCGGCCACCTGCACCACGAGTTCGCACCCGACATCCAGCGCTTCATCTGCGGCGGGGCCAAGGCCCGGCCCGAGACAATCCGTCGCTTCCTGGCTCTCGGCTACGAGTTCCAGGAGGGCTACGGCCTCACCGAGACCAGCGGCGGCATCATCATCAATCCGCCCACGCCGGAAAAGGTCATCGGCTCGGTGGGGCGGCCGTTCGGCGACACCGAGGTGCGGATCCTGGAGCCCGCGCCCGACGGGAGCGGCGAGATCGCCATCCGGGGCCGCTCGGTGTTTCGCGAATACTACCGGAATCCCGAGGACACAGCCGCCGCCAAAACCGACGACGGCTGGTACCGGACCGGCGATGTGGGCCGGATCGACCCGCGGGGCAATCTGCGCATCACCGGCCGGGCCAAGGACGTCATCGTGCTGGCTTCCGGCAAGAAAGTCGCCCCGGATGAACTGGACCAGCTCTTCAGCCGTTCGCCCCGTCTGACCGAAGCCGCCGCGGTGGGAGTGGGGCCGGCCGGAGCGGAGCGCATCCACCTCATCGTGGTGCCGTCCCCCGAGTTGGTGAAGAAGACGGCGGAGAGCGAGTGGACCGCGGCCATCATCCGCGACATGGAGCGGCTGGCCCGGCTGCTCCCCGTTTACCGGCGCCCCCAGGGGATGACCATCCGGACGGAGCCGCTGCCGCGCACCAGCACCCGGAAGATCAAGCGGGGCGAACTGCGGGCCTGGCTGGAGCGGGCCGACGGCGTCGGGGCGCTCGGCGCCGGCGTCAGCCGTCCGCCCCAGACCCTGGCGGAGCGCGAGATCATGGGCACGCCGGAGATGGAGGCGGTCCTGTCCGCCTGCTCCGGCGCCCTGGGCCGGCCCCTCAACGTGGATGAGTTGTCGCCCGCCACCAGCCTCTACCTGGACCTGGGCATGGATTCGCTGGCGGTGCTGGAGATGACCGCCCAGTTGGAAAACCGGCTGCATATCCGGCTGCAGGCGGACAACCTGGGCTGGATGCAGAACCTGGGCGACGTGCTGGACGCGGTGAAGACGTCGGAGACCGTGGCGGACGGCGATCTCACCGGCTGGCGGGCGGCGATCCACAACGTCACCGCCGCCTGGAGCGGCCTGCCGGTCCGTCCGATCGTCCGGCGGCTGGCCGGGTGGCTCGAGCCGTTGGATTACGGCTTCATCACTTTCATCGGCAAGGTGTTCTACCGTCTGCGGGGGCACAACCTCACCGCCCTGCCGGGCAACGGGCCGTTCATCCTGGCCCCCAACCACGTGAGCTATTTTGACTATCCGGCCGTGGTCGGGACACTCCCCGCGGCGATCCGGCGCCAGGCGTTCGTTATCGGGAAGAAGGAAGTGTACAACAATTTCGTGGGCCGTCTGCTCAGCGCCATCCACCGGGTGATCCCGGTGGATCGCGCCGGCGATGTCCTGCAGGCGCTCCAGGCGGGCGCCCAGGTGCTCCGCAACGGGGACATCCTGTATCTGCATCCGGAAGGCACGCGGTCGGCCAACGGCCGGATCCAGACGCTCAAGAACGGCGTGGCCATTCTGGCCTGCGAGCTGGGCGTCCCGGTCGTGCCCGTCTACATCAAGGGGACCTACGACGTCTACCCCCGCGGCCACAAGCTGCCCCGGCTGTTCCGCCTGAGCCGGCTGCGCCGCTTCCGCGTCGAGGTGTTCTACGGCGCGCCCATCGAACCGGCGGCGCCCGGCGCCGGAGCCTCGGCGTACCAGGCGTTCATGGACAGCCTCCGCCGCGCCATGGAGACGATGGAACAGCAGTGTGCCACCTGACCGGCACCCGGCCGAGGCGGGAGAATGAAGTTGAATCGACAGCACCCGCGTTATACAATGCGGAGCTAATCGGATTCCGCCGCTGTCCCCCGAGGTGGCCGCCCGCAGCCGGCCGGTTCGCACGGCATGAATTCCGGATTTTCGCAGCATCACGACAAGGGAGCAACCTGTGAGGAACGATCGAACCCGTGTAGTCATCACCGGCATGGGGATGGTGTCCCCGCTGGGCCTTGACGTCGCCAGCACGTGGGCCGGCCTGATCGCCGGCCGGTCCGGGGTGGACGCCATCACCCTGTTTGATTCGTCCACGGTGCCTGTGCACATCGCCGGCGAGGTCAAGGGGTTCGATCCCGCCCAGTACATGAATTTCAAGGAAGCGCGCCGGATGGCCCGGGTGGCGCAACTGGCCATCGCCGCCGCGCGCGAAGCCCTGGCCGATGCCGGGCTGCCGGTGCCGGTGCCGGACGAGGAGCGCACCGGCACGGCCATCGGCGTCGGCATGGGCGGCCTCGACTGGGCGATGGACAACGCCCGCCGCTTCTGGGATGTGGGCATGCGCGGCGTCAGCCCGTTCGCCATCACCTCGACCCTGCCCAACATGCCGTCGTACCATGTCAGCTACACCGCCCGCGCCATGGGGCCCATCACCACGCCGGTGGCGGCCTGCGCGTCGGGCGTGTTCGGCATCGGCGAAGCGGCGGAATACATCCGCCGGGGCAAGGCGGACGTGATGATCGCCGGAGGCGCCGAGGCCATGGTCAGCGAGATCCCCATCGCCGGTTTTTCCGCGATGGGCGCTCTGTCCAAGCGCAATGACGAGCCGCAGCGCGCCAGCCGGCCCTTCGACGCTGGCCGCGACGGCTTCGTCATGGCCGAGGGCGCGGCGGTGGTGATCCTGGAGAAGCTGGAACACGCCGTGGGCCGGGGCGCGCGCATCCTGGCCGAGGTGTGCGGCTTCGCCTGCAGCTCCGACGCCTACCACATCACCCAGCCCGATCCCGAGGGGATGGGCGCCCAGCGAACCATGCGGTGGGCGTTGGAAGACGCCGGAGTGAGCCCGGCGGACGTGGACTACATCAACGCCCACGGAACCTCCACACTTCTCAACGACGCCATCGAAAGCCGCGCCATCCGGCACGTGTTCGGCGAACGCGCGTACCAGGTGCCCATCAGCTCGTCCAAATCGATGTTCGGCCACGCCCTTGGCGCCGCCGGGGCCATGGAGACAGTGGCCACCGTCCGCACCATTCTGGACGGGATCATCCATCCCACCATCAACCTCGAAAATCCCGATCCGCAGTGCGATCTCGACTACGTGCCCGGCCAGGCCCGTCAGGCGACGGTGCGGCTGGCGCTGAAAAACTCGTTCGGTTTCGGCGGTCAGAACGCCTGTCTGGTGCTGAGCCGTTTCGAGCAGTGATCCGACAATCGTGACAACCGGCGGCTCGATCAATCGGCGCCGCGCATCCTGTCAACGAAGCGGTGCACCGCCACTCGGGAACGGGGGGCGGGGCCGGTGATGATTGGCCAAGCTTGAGGGAGGCGTACTATGGAGCTGTACATCATGCGGCACGGCATCGCGGCCGAGCGTGGCGAGTGGGCCGGATCCGAGGCCGAACGGCCGCTGACCGCCGAGGGGAAGCGGCGGACGAAGCGGGTGGTCCAACAGCTCGTACAGGACGGTCGGCTTCGGGCGTCGGCCGTGTGGTCCAGCCCGCTGGCGCGGGCCGCCCAGACCGCAGCTATCGCGGGGAAGGCGCTGGGCCTCCCGGTCCGCCGGTTGGATGCACTGGCCTGCGGCGCCTCGCTGGAGGAGTTGGAACGGGTGTTCGCCGCCCTGCAACCGTTGCCCGATCCGCTGTTGCTGGTGGGGCACGAACCGGACTGCGGCCTGCTGGTGGCCGAGCTGACGGGACGGTTCGGACGGGATTGCTCCATGAAGAAGGCGGGCATCGCGCTGCTATCCGGCACCTTCACCCCCAAGGGCATGACGCTGCAGTGGCACTTGGCGCCGGGAGACATCCTGGGGGATTGAATCCGCTCCACCAGCGAGCGCCTGTTTGCGGGTTCCCTTGACCGGACTCCTGGTCTACAATGGGCCTGTTTGCCGCGGCGGCGGCCCCGGCCGCTCCGCCGATCCCCCCCACGGAGGTGCGTCCATGAAGGTTCGGATTGCGATCGGGGCCGTTTGCCTCGCGTTGGTCTTCGGGGTGTGCCCGCTGGCGCAGACGGTGCTGCTGCCGCAACATCCTACGGTCAACGCGACCGACATCGTCTTCACCTACGCCGACGACCTGTGGACCGTGTCGCGGCAGGGCGGCAACGCTCGTCGCCTCACGGACGGACCGGGCGGTGAAACCAGTCCCGCATTCTCGCCGGACGGGAAGTGGCTGGCGTTCACCGGCCAGTACGAGGGCAATCCGGACGTCTACCTGATGCCGGCTACCGGTGGCCATCCCCGGCGCCTCACCTGGCATCCGGCCGCCGACACCGTCGCCGGCTGGACGCCGGACGGCAAGCGCATTCTGTTCGTCTCCAACCGGGAGAGCAGCTCGGGGCGGGCATCGCAACTGCTCACCGTCTCGACCGAAGGCGGCATGCCCACGGTGCTCCCCCTGCCCATGGGCTACCAGGGCTCTTACTCGCCCGACGGCCAACGGATTGCCTACGTGCCGCTCCCGGGTGCCTTCCAGACCTGGAAACGGTACCGCGGGGGCATGGCCTCGCCGGTGTGGATCGCCGACCTGGTCGATTCGCGGGTGGAGGCGCTTCCGCGCAAGGATTGGAACGACTTCAATCCCATGTGGGTGGGCGAGACCATCTACTTCCTGTCCGACCGGACGGGGCCGGTCAACCTCTATGCCTATGACACCCGCAACCGGCAGGTCCGGGAGGTGGTGAATGCCGACGGCTTCGACATCAAGTCGGCCGCCGCCGGTTCCGGCGCAATCGTTTACGAGCAGTTCGGCTCGCTGCACCTGCTGGACGTCGGCTCCGGCAAGTCCCGGCCCGTGACCATTCAGCTCGCCGGGGATATGCCGGGTGTCCGGCCGCGCTATGTCAAGGTGGGCGAGCGGATCGATGCGGCGGGGCTGTCGCCCACGGGGAAGCGCGCCGTCTTCGGCGCCCGCGGCGAGGTGCTCACGGTGCCCGCCGAGAAGGGCGACGTGCGCAACCTCACCCAGAGCTCCGGCGCGGCCGACCGCGACCCGGCCTGGTCGCCCGACGGTAAGTGGATCGCCTGCCTATCGGACGCGGACGGGGAGTACGCCATCCGCCTGATCGAGCAGAGCGGCGCCGGCGAGACGCGGCGCATCGCCCTGGGGGACGCGCCGTCGTTCTACTACAATCCTTTCTGGTCGCCGGACAGCAAGAAAATCGCGTACACCGACAAGCGGCTGAACCTCTGGTACGTCGACGTGGCCAGCGGCAAGAACGTCAAGGTCGACACCGATACGTACGACAAGCCCGAGCGGACCCTCGACCCGGTCTGGTCTCCCGACAGTCGCTGGCTCGCCTACACCCGGCAGTTGGCCAACCACATGCGGGCGGTGTGCGTGTACTCGCTGGAGACCGGCGCGAAGCACCAGCTCACCGACGGCCTCAGCGACGCCCGCTTCGCCGCGTTCGACCGGGACGGCAAACACCTCTTCTTCACCGCCAGCACGGACATCGGTCCCACGACCGCGTGGCTGGACCTGTCGAGTTACAACCGGCCGGTGAGCCGGAGCGTGTACGTGATCGTGTTGCAGAAGGACGCGCCCTCTCCGCTCGCACCGGAGAGCGACGAGGAATCCGTCAAGGACGAGGCGGGCAAAACCGGGGAAAAACCGGACGAGAAGCTGGCGGCTGACGATTCGGCAAAAGCGGACAAACCCGCCGGCGACGCCGGGGAGAAGGCGAAGGACCAGCCGGTGGAAGTCCGGATCGATTTCGAAGCCCTCGACCAGCGGATTCTGGCCCTGCCGTTGCCGGCGCGCAACTACTCCGGCTTGTGGACCGGCAAGGCCGGCCAGGTCTATCTGCGCGAGGGCGAGCTGCTGCCGCAGTTCGGACCGGCCCGGGAGAAGATCCAGCTGTACGACCTGAAGAAGCGGAAGACCGAACCGATCGCCGACGGCGTGGGCGCGTTCGCCCTGTCGCACAACGGCGAGAAGATGCTGCTGCTGCTGGGCGCCCGCTGGGCCATCGCGCCGGCGGGGCAGCCGTTCAAGCCGGGCGAGACGTGGCTGGCCACCGCCGCCATGGAGGTCCGGGTGGATCCGCCCGCCGAGTGGCGGCAGATGTACCGCGAAGTCTGGCGCATCGAGCGCGATTTCCTCTACGACCCGAACGCCCACGGCCTGGACCTGCGCGCGGCGGAGAAACGGTACGAGCCGTATCTGGCCGCCGTGGCCAGCCGGGGTGACTTGAACTACCTGTTCAGCGAGATGCTGGGCAACCTGGTGCTGGGCCACACGTACGTGGGCGGCGGCGACCTGCCGCCGGTGACCCGGGTGCCCGGCGGCCTGCTGGGCGCGGATTTCGAAGCGGCCGACGGACGTCACCGCTTCGCCCGCATCTACCATGGCGAAAACTGGAATCCCGGCCTGCGCGCCCCCCTCACCCAACCCGGCGTGAACGTCCAGGAAGGGGAGTACCTCCTGGCGGTGGACGGCCGCGACGTGCGGGCCGGCGACAACGTGTACCGGTTCTTCGAGAACTCCGCCGGCAAGGCCGTCCGCATCACGGTCGGGCCCAACGCTGACGGGACCGGCTCCCGGGACGTCGTGGTGGAGCCGCTGGCGAGCGAGACCGCCCTGCGGCAGCGGGCGTGGATCGACGGCAACCGCCGCCGGGTGGAAACGCTCAGCGGCGGCCGCATTGGGTATGTCTATCTGCCCGACACGGCGGCGGGCGGCTACACCTATTTCAACCGCTACTTTTTCGCCCAGGTGGGCAAGCAGGCTCTCGTGGTGGACGAGCGCTACAACGGCGGCGGCTACGCCGCGGACTACATCGTGGACCTGCTGGGCCGCCCGCTGATGAACTTTTGGGCCACCCGCGAAGGGGCGTGCTTCACCACGCCCACCGGCGCGATTTTCGGTCCCAAGGCCATGGTGATCAACGAATACGCCGGTTCCGGCGGCGACGCCATGCCGTGGTATTTCCGCCGGGCCAAGGTGGGACCGCTGGTGGGCAAACGCACCTGGGGCGGACTGGTGGGCATCTACGATTATCCCGCCCTGGTGGACGGCGGCTACGTCACGGCGCCCCGGGTGGCCTTCTGGAATTCCGAGGGCCAGTGGGATGTCGAGAACTTCGGCACGGCGCCGGACGTCGATGTGGAACTCGACCCGTTCCTCTGGCGTCAGGGACGTGACGCGCAACTGGAAAAAGCGGTGGAGATCCTCCTGCAGGAGATGGACCGGAATCCGCCGCCGAAGCACCGGCAACCGGCCTATCCGGACTACTACAAGCGGTAAGCCTGGCGGGAGTGGAACCGTCAAAACGACGGTTTCGCCACCCGCATCGAGTCGAGGAGGGAGGCAATGGTCGACAGGTCACGCATCTTCGGCAGCCGTTGCGTGTGGCTGGCGGTGACGGCGGTCGTCGTGTGGGCCGGAGTCATGGCCCAGGCGCCGTCCCCGGTGGAGCGGCCGGCGATCAATCCCGGCCTGGGCCCGAAACCCCCGGCGGTGCTCCGCCACACACCGGCGGAGAGCTGGCGCACCTTCTGGGACGCGTGTGCGGCGGGCCAGTTTGTCCTGGCCGCCCACCTGCTGGATCTGGCCGAGGTGGAGGACGCGGAGCAGCGGCGCGTGGGCGCCGAGGTGTCCGAGAAACTGTACACCCTGCTGCGGCGTTTGAAGGTGAGCGATGTCAAGGTGGGCCAGCAGTTGTCCGGAAAGGCGCCGGGCGGCGAATCCGGAGCGGAGACCGTGTCCGTATTTCGCTTCGACTCCGCCGGTATGTCCGGCGAGCTCTGGCTGCGCCGGACGCTGGACCAGAAGACCGGGGAAACGGCCTGGCTATTTCCCAGCCAGAACGTGTCCAATGCCACGGTCTGGTACCGCCTGCTGGTCCAAGGCGAACAACTGGCCGGCGCGGATACCCTGAACTCGGGGCTGGGACCGGCGCCGCCCCTGGTCCACCGGAACAGCCCGCGGACGTCGTACAACGGCTTCATGGATGCCGCCCTCCGGGGCGAGTTCGGCGAGGCCGCGCACTACCTGGATCTGGAAGACACCGAGCCGTCCGCGCAGCCCGCCCGCGGTATCCAACTGGCCCGACGGCTGATGATGGTGCTGCTGCGCACCAAGGCGGTGGTGCCCGACGCTCTCTCCAGTGAAGCGTTCGGTGTTCCCGAGGACGGCGTATCCGAGGACCGCGAGGTGCTCGCCGAGATCAAAGCCGACGGCCGGGTGGTCCCGCTGACCATGGGACTACGACAAGATCCGCAACTCGGCAACGTGTGGACTTTCGCTCCCGAAACGGTGGGCTACATCGATTTCCTGTACGGCGTCTACGGGCATGGCTGGATCGGCGACTATCTGCCCAGCGCGTTGCTGTCCGTCTCGTTCGCGGGCCTGCAACTGTGGCAGTGGCTGGCCATCCTGATGGGACTGGCTGCCGGCTGGGCGCTGGCCAAAGTGCTGGAACGGGTGCTGATCGTCATCGGCCGGGTGATCGCCCGGCGGACTCGCACGAACTGGGACGACGAGTTGGTCCGCGTGTTCGACGGGCCGCTCTGCCTCGTGCTGTGGGGGCTGCTGCTCCGGCCGGTGTCCCTCTGGCTTAGCCTGACGCCCACCGCCGAAATCATTATCCTGCGCGGCGCCGAGATCCTCTCGCTCGTCGGCATCGGCTGGCTGCTGTTTCGGATCGTGGACATCGTGGGCATCCACATGGCCCGGCCCGGCGTGAGCGGCTCGGCGGTGGGCGCCAGCTTCGCGACCATCATGGGCCGGTTTCTCAAGGCGCTGGTGGTGGTGATCGTGCTGCTGGGCGGATTGAGCGCCATGGGCGTCGAGGTCACCGGCTTCCTCGCCGGACTGGGCATCGGCGGTCTCGCTATTGCGTTCGCGGCCCAGAAAACCATCGAGAACCTGTTCGGGGCGGTGAGCATCGCCGCGGACCGTCCGTTCCGCCTGGGCGACTACGTGGACGTGGACGGCGTGGAGGGTACGGTCGAAGACATGGGGCTGCGCTCGGTCCGAATCCGCACCATGAAACGCACCCTCGTGACCATCCCCAACGCGCTGGCAGCCGGCGTCAAGATCATCAACTATTCCGTCCGCGACCGCATGCTCTACAACCCGGTCCTGGGACTGGAGGCCGCCACCTCGGCCGACCAGCTGGCGCTGGTCATCGATGAGATCAAGCGGATGCTCCATGCCGACCCGCGGATTTTCCCCGATGCGATCCGTGTCCGCTTCCGCGGTTTCGGCCCGTCGTCGAAGGAGGTGGAGGTGGTCGCCTGGGTGCTCACCACCGACTGGCACGAGTACACCGGTGTGGCCGAGGAGCTGAACTTCCGGATTCTGGACATCGTCCAACAGGCGGGAAGCGGGTTTGCGTTCCCCACCCAGACGGTCCTGCACGCTCCGGCCGACACTCCGGATCCGGCCGGCCGGACGGCCGCGGCAGCCGAGGTGGCGCGTCGGCGCCAGCAGGGGGATTGGACGCTGCCCGAGCCGTCGGATGAGCTGAAGGCGCGGCTGCGGCCCCGCGATCCGCACGACCTCGCGCCCGAGGAGTGAACGATACTCCCCACCGGGTGCTAGGTGTGGCGGCCAGCCGGCGCCACGAGGACTGACGACGCGGGCGGAGCGTCCGCGGTAGAGGGATTTCTCACCAATTACGCGAGTGGGATCCGGATGGTCCGTGCACGCACCAGCACGGCGCCATCGGCTGCGCTGCGCAATACATGGTGGAATACCGAGGCCGGTTCGGTTGCTGCAGCCGGCGCGCGGTGGGTGGTTGCGACGACCGTGTCGCCGTACGCAGACTGGCGGCGGTACTCCACCTGCAGCGCGCCGACGCCGTGGGTGGCCCAGAGGCGGTCAGGGACGGCCTCGATGATCCAATCGAGGTAGCGCAGGCTGTTGACGTGTTGGTTGATGTCCAAGTCCGCCAGGCGAACCGGGAACTCGGCCCGGTGCACCTCGGGGCCGGCGGGCTCCAGGTCAGGAAAGGGATGCGGGATCACGCGCTGCGCGTCGCAGGGGAACAGATTGGGAAAGACATCCGGGATCTTGACGGCTCGGCCGCGCTGGAGATCCACCATCAGCCACTGGCTGGCGGCAACGGCAAACAGTTCGCGGTGTTCACCGGCATAGAACCGGAACTCGCGGCAGGCGAACCGGCCCTCGAAACCCGAGGGCCACGTTTCGGTGGACATGGGCTGGCGGCCGGCGAGAAAACGGTCCACGCGCAGGTGGAATTTGGTAAGCATCCAGGTGAGGTTTCGTCGCAGCAGTTCCTCGACGCCGAATCCCAGCGCTACGGCGTTGTGCTCCGCGGCTTCCTGCATGCGGTGTAGCAGCGCCGGCAGCGGCAGGCGCCCGGTGTGATCCAGCTCGTACGTCTTGACTTCGAAGGTCCCGCTCCAGTGGATGTCCATTGTTTGGCGCTCCCCGATCTGATGCTGTGTCTGGCGATTGTACGGGATCGGCCGTCGGGCCGCAAGGGTTCAACCCGCACCGCCGCCGGGCGGTTCACCCTTGCCCGCGGGGAGGAACTCCGTTATGCTCCGGATGATGAGCCGTCTGCGCGTCGGGACATGCAGTTGGAAATTCGACTCGTGGCAGGGATTGCTCTACGCCGGCCGCGACAAGGAGCAGTACCTGGCCGAGTACGCCGCCCGGTTCCCGACGGTGGAAATCGACCAGTGGTTCTGGTCGCTCTTTCCCCCCGACCGGCTGGTCCTGCCCATCCGGGAGGTCGCCGCCCGGTACGCGGATGCCGTCCCGTCGGATTTCCGGTTCTCCATCAAACTGCCCAACAGCCTGACGCTGACCCACTATCATGAGCGCCACCGGCCGGGAAGGCTCAAACCCAACCCGCACTTCCTGTCACCCGAACTCTTCGCACAGGTCATGGACCGCCTGGAGCCGATGCGGAGCCGGATCGGCGTGCTCATGCTTCAATTCGGCTACCTGAATCGTCAACACATGCCCCGGCCGGCGGACCTGCTTGACCGCCTGGATGCGTTCGTCGCCGAGGTAGACCGCCGGATCTCGCTCGGCGTCGAGCTGCGCAACCCGAATCTGCTGGACCGGGACACGTTCACTTGGCTGCGGGACCGGGATTTGGCGCCCGTGTTCCTCCAGGGATATTACCTGCCCGATCTCACCGGGCTTTACGCGCGTGTCCGGGACCTGATCCGGGGCCTGGCGGTGGTCCGGCTTCATGGACCGGAACGCCAGGAGATGGAGCGGCGGTCGGGTGACCGCTGGGACCGGATCGTGGAGCCGCGCGACGAGGAAATCGTGCGGATGGCCGCAGTGGTGCGGGATCTGCTGCATCACGGTGTGGATGTCTACCTGAATGTGAACAATCACTATGAAGGATCGGCGCCGCTGACCATCCGCAAGCTGGCGATGCACCTCGGCGGCGGCCCGGAGTAGGTGAGACGGTTGCATTCCCGGAGCGTCCCGGTTACAATCAGGGCAAACAAGCTCCGATGTGTTGGTGCGATCGGCTATTCAGGGGCGGCTCGATGGCAAACCGCAGGAACATGATGCAGCCATCCGGGATCCATAACAGCGTCCGTCGCGCGAGGCCGGGTTCGACCGCCCAGAGACTCGTCCGGCGCCGGATGGTGCGGATCGCGGTGCTCGCCCTAGGCCTGGCCGGACTCGCCGGCGTTGTTTCGCTGGCCGTGCGGGCCGCCAGCCTGCTGGACATCGGCACCTATTCCATCCGGGTGTTCCGCGATTCGGACGGTCTGCCGCAGAACACGATCCATGCCATTGTGAGCGATCGGCAAGGCTTCCTCTGGGTCGGCACCCAGGACGGCGCCGCTTACTATGACGGCCGCCGGTGGCACAGCGTGGACATGCCCAACCGGACCCGCTCCAATTTTATCCGGGCCATCCTGTCGGCGGCCGACGGCAGCCTCTGGTTCGCCACCCAGGCCGGCGGGCTGCACCGCTATCAGGACGGCCGCTGGACGCCGCTGCCGGGGAGCGCCGACGCGTTTCAGAACGACCGGATCAACACCCTGGTGGACAGCGCCGCCCCCGATCGCGAGCCGGTGATCTGGGCGGGTACGCATAACCGCGGCGTGGCCCGGATTGAGGCCGGCCGCAGCACGCTGTTCGACACCCGGCAGGGGCTGCCGCACAACCGCGTCTGGGGATTGTTCTGCCAGCACGACGGCGATGGCCGGGTCACCATCTGGGCGGGGACGGAGGGCGGATTGGCGCGCCTCCGCCCGGGGGCCGACCGCTTCGAAATCGGGCCGGGATTCCCCCGTGAGTCCGTAAACAGCTTTCTGGAAACGGTGGAGTCGGACGGTAGTCACGTCCTGTGGGTGGGCACCTACGGCGGCGGCCTGTTCCGCTACCACCGGAACGCCTGGCGGAGATATAGCAGCTTCGACGGGCTTCCTTCGAACCATCTCACGAGCCTCGAGGCCGCCGGCGGGAAGGACAATCCGCAAGGAATCTGGATCGGCACCGACGGCGGCGGCCTGGCGTGGCTCAGCGAGGGGCGCATCCACAGCCTGGGGCTCGATGACGGCTTGCCATCCAACGCGGTGTACAGCCTTCACGAGACCCGACAGACCACGGGTGTGCCCGTCCTCTGGGTCGGCACCCGCAACGGCGGCCTGGCCGAGCTGCGGGGCGGCCAGTGGCGCGTGATCCAGCCGGTGCAGCGGCCGTTCCCGCTGCCAGTGCTCTCCTTGCTCGAGACGGTGACGCCCGACGGCACGACCAGCGTCTGGTTCGGCACCGACGGCGGCGGCCTCGCCCGGCTCACCGGTGCCCGCTGGGACATGTTCAGCCAGGCGTCCGGGGCGCTGCCGAACGACATCGTGCAATGCCTCGCCGCGACCGCCGAACCCGGCGGCGGGACGGCGGTGTGGGCGGGAACCCGCACCGGCGGCCTGGCCCGTTTCGCCCAGGGTGTTTGGCGGACCGTCGGCACGGGTCCAGGGCTGCTTCCGAATGAAATGATCCAGGTTCTGTTGGAGACCGGCAGCTCCTCAGCCGACCGGTTTCTGTGGGTGGGCACTCGGGGCGGCCTGGCCCGCTTCGGCAATGGTCGCTGGACGGTGTTCGACACGCAATCCGGCTTGCCCCACAACTCCGTGCTCAGCCTGATCCAAACCCGCCGGGGCGACAGTCCGCCCGTCCTCTGGGTGGGCACCGCCCGCGGGTTGGCCCGCTTTGACGGCGCGTCCTGGCAGACGTACTCTAGCCGCGAGGGCCTGCTCAACGAGTCGATCCAGTGTCTGCACCACTCCGTGCTCCCCGACGGACGGGAGGTGGTGTGGGCCGGCACCGACGGCGGCGGCGCCTTCTGCATCGATCTGGCCGATCCCGAACACATCGCGCTCACCCTCACCGACGCCACCGAACCGCGGCTGCCCAACAACACGGTGTACAAGATTCTGAGCGACGCGGAGCACCGGCTCTACATGCTCACCAACCGAGGCGTGGTGCGCCTGACGCCCGCCATCCGGAGCGGCCAGCCGGGGCAGTCGCTTTTCGACGTGTTCACGTTCACCGTGGAGGACGGCCTGCCCCTGAACCAGTGCAATCGGAACGCCGGCATGGTGGACCGGCTTGGCCGAATCTGGGTGGGGACAGTGGGCGGCGCGGCGGTGTTCGATCCCGGGCTGGAGGCCCGCGACTACACCCCCAAGCCGCTGCTGGTCCAGGGGACGCTGGTCCAAAGTAAGGGCCCGGCCCGGCGGCTCCAGGGCGGCGCGTCGCTCGCATTCAACGAAAACGACATCGACTTCGAATACGCCCTCCTGAGTTTCTTTCGCCAGGAAGACACACGGTACCGGACCCAACTGGTGGGCTTTGACCTCCAGCCGTCCGCGTGGTCCGCCGATTTCAAGAAGGAATACCGGCGGCTGTCCGACGGCAACTACGTGTTCCGGGTGTGGGGCCGCGACTACGCGGGCAACGTGAAGGGGCCGGTGGAGGTCGCGTTCACCATCCGTCCGGCGCCCTGGGCAACCTGGTGGGCGTACGCGCTGCTGGCCGCCCTGTGCATCGGGTTGCTGTATGTCGGCTTCAAGCTCCGCCTGCAGGCGCACCAGCGCCGGGAAGATGAGCTGATGGAGCTGGTTGACGCCCGGACGCGACAGCTCCAGGACGCCAACCGAACCCTGCTGGAACTCTCTTACCTGGATCCGCTGACCGGAATCGCCAACCGGCGGCAGTTCGACGAGCGCATCGACCAGGAGTGGAAGCGGGCCGTCCGCGCCGGTACCTCGTTGGCGATGATCATGGTGGACATTGACTGGTTCAAGGATTTCAACGACACCTACGGGCACCAGGCCGGTGACGCCTGCCTGAAGTCAGTGGCGACCGCCATGGCTGACGGACTGTCCCGCGCCGGGGATTCCATCGCCCGCTACGGCGGCGAGGAGTTCGCCGTCATCCTGCCTCTGACTGACCTGGAAGGAGCGGTCAAGGTGGCCGATCACCTCCGGCGACGGGTGGAGGCGCTGGGTATCGCCAATTCCGCCTCCAAGATCGGCCCGAACGTCACCGTGAGCTGCGGTGTCACCAGCCTGACCCCGAATCAGGACGCCGCGCTGTCAGATTTCATCCGCCTGTCGGATTACGCCCTCTACCAGGCCAAGCAAGCCGGCCGCAATCGGACCATGTCCCTGAGGCCCATGGAGAAGGCCGCCCGGTAATTTCAGTTGATCGCCAATTTCCCCTCAGCGGGCATCGACCTCGGTGACGGCGTACAGCCCGTCGCCGCCCAGGGCGTACACCTTCAGGAATTGGGCTCGGACCGGCTTGAAGTCGATCTTCGGCTCGTAGGCCGGGTGGGCATCGAGGGAGATCATCGTGTCCATGCCGTACGTGACATTGCCGTCGTCCGAGCTGATGGCGAACAGTCGGTTGTACGTCGTGCCGTCGACGGAATAGTCCACGATGTAATCGTCGTTGTTGTCCACCTGGATCATGACGTCGAAGATGGGGCGGATCTTGCCGTAGTCGATGATGAAATACACCCCCGGGTCGGACCAGTGCACCGTCTGGTCGTCCGTCCAGGCGGTGCCCTCCTCGACGATCTTGTCATCCACCAGCAGCGTCGGTTTATTGTTGAAGGTCCCGTGCCCCTTGACCGCCGGCCAGCCTGTGGCGGTCGCAACGGGCTCTCCGACGATCTGAATCTCCGCCACGCTGAAGGCGCCGTCTCCCTCGATGGCTTGCAGGCGCAGATACCGGGCGGTGACCGGTTTGAAATCAAGGGCGGAGACGAAATCGGCGTGGTGAGCGTCGGAACTGAAGACATCCATGCCGTCGTCGATCTCGCCGAAGTCCGCGGAGATGGTGACCAGCGGAGTGTACTTCTGTCCGTCCGCCGAGTAGTCCAGGCGGTAAACGTCGTTGTTGTCCACCTGCAGCGTGAGTTCAGTCAACTGGCACATGTCACCCAGGTCCAGATCGAAACACACATCCAAATCGGTCCAGTGCACGCAGCGCAGGCTGTCCCAGGCGTCTCCCTTGTTGACGAACACGCCGTCCGCCATCAGCTTGGCGTCGTGCGTGAAATCGCCGGACCCTTTGACGGAGATGGGCTTGAGGGTTGGGGAAGCCGCCGATGCGGCGATGATCGACACCAGGATCAACAAGCCGATCGGGGCCAAACGACTGTGCATAACCTCCTCCTTGAACACGTTTGATCCAATTATAGCCGGAGAGACCCGATGGCACACCGAGATTCCTGATCGATAAAAGGTTGCGCAGCGGCCTCGCCCACACCGGCCCGGGGCCGTCAGGGATCCGGCGGCTGATAGGCGGCGGTGGCGATGCCGGGCGGGCCGGTCTTTTTGGCCGTATACATCAGCGCGTCGGCCTGGGCGAGAAGGGCAGCGAGGACGGGCGCGCTCATGCCGGGAACAGCCACCCCGCCGCACGCCGCCGTGACGGTGATGGCGGTGCCGTCGTTGCTGGCAGTGTGGCTCAGAGCGGCGATGCGGCAGGCGACTGCTTCCACCGCCGCCGCATCGGCGCCCGGCAGAAAGATGAGAAACTCGTCCCCGCCGTAGCGACCGAGGCAATCCCCCTCGCGCAGGCACCCCTGGATCTTGCCGGACATCTCGCGGAGCACGTGGTCGCCGGCGGTGTGCCCCAGCGTGTCATTCACCGCCTTGAACTTGTTCAAGTCCACCAGAATGGAACCGAATTGGCGGTTGCCGCGTCCGGCGGGACCGGCGGCTTCCTCGAGCCGCTCCATGATCGCCCGGCGGTTCATCAGTCCGGTGAGCGGGTCATAGGTGGCCAGGTGAGTCAGACGGCGGTTGGCGTCTTGCAACTCGGTCGTCCGCTTGTCCACCTCGACGGTCAGCTCCCGGGTGCGCCGCCGCAGGAGGTAGGTCCGCCAGCGGTATACGCCCACGATGGCTGCCAGGGCCAGTGCCGCCAGCAGCGCCTGGAACCAGGTCGAGAGCCAGAACGGCGGATGGACCGTGATGGGGAGAGCCGCGGTCTCGCTCCAGATGCCCGATTCGTTCACCGCCTGAAGCAGCAGGCGCAGCTTGCCGGAGGGGAGGTTGGTGTAGCGCAGCTCGGCGAGCTGGCGGACCGGCAGCCACTCCTCTTCGAGTCCCTCGAGCCGGGCCCGGTAACCGACGCGATTGCGGTTGCGGAACGACAGCACGGCCACCTGGAACGTGACCGACCGCTCGTTCCATTGCAGCTCCAGCGACCGGGGGAAGTCGAGCCGGCGATCGGGCAGATCGGCCGATTCCACGATGAGGCTCGGCGGAATGGTATTGGGGTAGTGGCGATCGGGATCGTACTGGGACAGGCCATCCACGGTGCCGATCCAGATCTCGCCGTTGGCGTCGCAATGGAAGCCGTACTGGTTGGTCTCGTAGCCGGCCAGGCCGTCCTCGGGCGTGAAGCCCTCGACACGGCCGTCGGTGCCGATGCGCGATACGCCGCGGGTGGTGCCCACCCAGATGTTGTGGCGCCGGTCTTCGCCGAAAAAGTAGACATGGTGCGACGTCAAACCGGGCTGGTCGTTGAGGAGCCGCCAGCGGCCGTTGCTGCCCATGACCGCCAGCCCGGCGTCGGAACCCACCCAGAGGCGGCCCACACTGTCCTCGAATATGCTGTTGATGTATGTCTGTCGTGACAGCGGCGGCGGATCGGCCAGCTTGATGACGCGCTCACCGTCGCAGGTGAACACATCGATTCCAACTGTCGCCCAGATACCACCGGCTCGGCGGGGGCAGAAGTGGGCGCAGAAGGTCAGGGGCTCGCCCGAGGCGGTGCTCTTCCAGGCGCGCCAGCGGCCTTTATCGTCGCGCATGGCCAATCCGCCGGTCTCACTGCGTCCGCAGACCCAGAGGCGATTTTGAAAATCGAGTGTGGCGTCCCACAGTTCCGCCCGGGGTACAGGGGCATCGGCTGGCATCGCCTGGATTTGGCGTTGGCCGCGGGGACGATGGAACAACGAGGTGTCGGTGAGAATCCACAGCCCCCCGTCCGCGTCCGGCAGGGCCTTCCAGACCCACTCGGTGTCCAGCCCGTCGGTCAGGTTGATGATCTCCAGGACCTTCGAGACCGGCCGGACCTGGTAATGAACCGCCCCGTTGAGTGTGCCCAACCAGAGGGCGTCGGGGGTGGGGCTGGAGGCGATGCCGAAGACGCACGCGCTGGGCAGCCCCTGCTTGGGGCCGTGGTTGCTGAGCGCCACGCCGCCCAGGCGGGCCAGACCGTTGATGTCGGTGCCCACCCACACGTTCCCCTCGCGGTCCTCGAAGGCGAAGTTCACGACGTTGGATGGCAGCCCCATATCGGTGTTCCAGTGCTGGAACTGCTGTTCGCCCGCGCGGCGGAGGAACAGCGCCGAATCGGTGGTGCAAATGTACAGCGTCCCCGAAGGGGCGGTGTAGATGCGGTAGATGCTCCGGCCGGTGACTGCCCCCGACTCCAGCATGGAGTGCCAGCCGTCCGCGTCCTGCTTGTAGGCGCCGCTCGTGCTGGTGCCCAGCCAGACACCGTCAGTGGTGGACGCGACTGTCCGGATCTGATTGCGGGGGCAGGGGATGTCGATCGACTGGCACCCGCTGCCGGGCTCGTACCGCCACAGTCCCTGGTCGCTGACGATGAGAATCGCGTTCCGGTCCGAGGCCAGATCGTAGACGAGCTGTTTGGTCAATCCGGCCGGCGCCGGTTCGGCCCGAAACGTCCGCTTCGGCACCCGGTAGAGCCCCTGGTCGGTGCCGATCCAGACGGCGCCGTCGCGGTCTTCGAGCAGTGCGCGGCAGCGCGGATTGCTCAGCGTCAGGTCGGCGATGGGCGTCAGCCGGCCGTCGCGCATGACCACGGCGCCGCCGGCGGTGGCCACCCAGAGGGTGCCCGCGCTGTCCACGAGGAGTTCCTGGATCCGGCCGCTGGGCAGGCCGTCGTCGGTGGTGTAATTGTGGAACCGGCTGCCGTTGTAACGGGCGAGGCCGCCCAGGGTGCCCACCCAGATATAGCCCTGATGGTCCTGCACCATGCTGACGATCTGGGACTGGGGCAGCCCGTCCCGCAGGGTCTTGACATCGAAGGGAAGCACTTGGGCTCCCGCGAACGTCAGCGCGCCTCCCAGCAGCAGCAGGACGAGTCCCAGGCGGCAGGACAGTCTCGTGGTCATGGTCGACCTCCCCGGTGTGTGATCGAATCGGGAACGGTGGTACCGCCCTCTGGGCGGATGGCGATCCTGCAGGTTGTCATGGCCCCTCCATTGTAGCAAGGCAGCGGTGGGTTGGCAAAGGTTTGCCCCCTTCACGCGGCGGGCGCGTTGACAGCCGCCGCATGGTTTCACTACAATCAGGGCGCTTTGTTGCGACCACGGATTGAGGATTCCGGCCTCCTGGGAGCGAGAGGTGGACGTCGACGCGGCACACACGGAGCGGCTCACCCACTTCGGACGGTATTATTTGCTCGCGATACTGGTCGGCGGGGTTGTCCTGGCCGTGCTGATCCGCCTCGGCCATCCCCTGGACTGGGGCCGGATGGCGTGGCGTCCGGCGGGCGGGTTGCTGCTGGCTGTCGCCGTGGGCTTCATCCTGCGCAGCGCGCGGCGACGGATCGTCTTCGGAGCCGTGACCGCGTGGCACCAGGCCGTCGCGTTCGAGGCCATGATCCAAGTGGTGCAGATCGGCAGCCCGTGGATGCCCCTCCGTACGTTCGAGACGGAATTCCTGGTCCGGGAGCTGGGCGGCGCCAATCGGGATCGGATCGGGCGGTGGCTGGTCGCCCGCGACGCGGGGACATGGGTGACCGTCACGGCGGGGCTGGCGGTGGCGGCCGCGCTGTTCGGCTCCGGCTGGGGCGCGGCGATCCTCGGCGTCCTGGCCGCGGCGTTGCTCGCCGCGGCGGCGATCCGGAGCGGGGCGCCGGCCGCCGTGCTCAGGAGCGTGCTGTCTGGCCTGGTCTGCTGGGGGGTGGAAGGCTGGCTCTTTGTCCACTTCGCCGGTTCGGAGCCGGAAACCGCCGTGGTCTGGACCATGTACCTCTTCTTCACCGGGCTGGTGGAAGTGTCGCCCGTGCCGCTCGGCGTCGGCGTGCTGGAGCTGCCCGCCCTGATCGCGTGGCCCGGCGTCGGTATGGCCCTGGTCCCGCTGTTGGTATTCCATGCCGCCCGTCTCGTGGCGCTCGCGCCGCTGTGCGCCCTGTTTTTGCACCGGTTCAAATTTGCCGCCGGGGACCTGCTGAGCCCGGCGGTGATCCTGGCCATGCGGCACAGCCAGCGACCGCCCGGCGGCTGGCCCTGGCCGGATGGCGACGGCGGCGACGGCCCACTCGTCAGCCTGGTCATCCCGGCCTACAACGAGGAGAAGCGGCTGCCCGCCTTCCTGGACAGCGTGGCGTCGTACATGGCCCGCTGCGGTTACGCCATGGAGGTGGTGGTGGTGGACGACGGCTCCCGCGACCGCACTGCGGACGTCATGGCGGCGTGGACGGACCGGGACACCCGGTACCGCCTGTTGCGGCAGCCATCCAATCAGGGGAAGGGGGCGGCGGTGCGGCGCGGCGTGCTTGCAGCGCGCGGCCGGTACGTCGTGTTCGCGGACGCCGACGGCGCCACTCCCATCGGGGAACTGGACCGTTTCCGTCCGGCCATGGCGGAGAACATCGAGGTCATCATCGGGTCGCGGCGGCTGGCGTCGGCCGACGTGCGGCGCGAGCGGGAGGGATTCCGCCAGATGATGGGCAACGCCTTCTACACCGTGGTCAACCTGTTGGCGGTGCCCGGCATCCGCGATACCCAATGCGGATTCAAGATGTTCCGGCGCGATGCCGCGCGGCGCCTCTTCGAGTGGTCCACGGAGAAGGGCTGGGCGTTCGACGTGGAGATCCTGTACCTGGCCCAGCGGGTGGGATACGCCGTCGAGGAGGTGGCCGTCAACTGGCGCGCCGTCGAAGGCTCCAAGGTCAGCCCGCTGGCGGACTCGCTGCGCATGTTTTTGGCCGTGTTCCGGATCCGCGCCCGCCAGGCCGGGTTCCTGCGCCATCGGCAGACAGAGCCCTGAATCCGCCGGTACGTCCGCTGCCCGTCCGCGGCGGCCGGATATTGACGGACCGCCGCCTGTCCCCTACAATACAACCAGGCCCACGGAATCAGGAGTGCCGCTCCATGGAGCATGACGACGAGAAGGGCATGCTGTTCTACCCCAATCCCCTCGACCAGGGGGTGGCGCGGGCACCCCGGCTGCTGGTGGTGACCCGCTGCTTCTGCCCCAACGGCCACGATCTGGTGAGCCGCCGGGCCAGCTTCAACAACCATCCCGGCATCCTGCTGCGGGTGCGCGGCCGGACGGGCGAGGGCCAGGTGGCGCTGAGCCCCGTGTACGGCGAAAAGTGCCGGGTGGCGCTGGACGTCGAGTTGGAGGACGGAGACATCCTCGAGCTGCTCTGTCCCGTCTGCGGCACGGCCCTGCCCGCCTACGCGCCGTGCCCGTGCGGCGCCCGCCTCATCACCCTGTTCCTGTCGCCGCGCGCCGACTATTCCAACTGCATCGGGATCTGCAACCGGGTGGGCTGTGTCAACGCCGAGGTCAAGCGGGAAGGGGAGCTGATCGTCCTCTCCATGCTCGGCGCCGATGCGCGGCCGGAATCCGGCGGCGGAGCGGAGTGAACCCGGCATGGCGACGGGAGCGAATCAGCCGTGACTCAGAAAGTAACTCAGGCGGAGCGCTTCGCAAGGCTGGAGACGGCTCTGGCGGAAATGGCGCAGGAAAACGAGCGCCTGTCGGACGAGGTGGAGGCGCTCCAGACGGAGCTGCAGACCATTCTGGAACTGCAGGCCGCCTTGCTGTATGCACTGCGGGAAGACGAAGACCTGCAGCCGGTCTTGGATGCGGTCGCCGCCGAACTGTTGCGGCGACAACAGACTGATTGAAGGGGCCTCATCTGCAGACCGTGTGCGCCCATCGCGGCCTTCCGGCATAACGTAAAATTCTTACCATCGGTGTTGCGGCGCCTTGGCAGCGCCCAAGTTGTCCCGTCCGGAGAGTCAGGCGCGGTGCTGCAGGTCGCGGATGATCTCCTTGAGCACCTTCTGGAAGCGCGGGTGCTCGCCCACCGGCGGCAGCACCCGGATGGCGACACCGGAGTGGGCCTGGCGGGCGGCCTCGGCCAGGGCGGGAATGTCCGTGACGACGTGGCCGCCGCCGGACATGAAGAGGGGGAGGATCGCCATCCGGCGGAATCCGCGCCGCCCGGCCTCGGCCACCGCGTCGGCCAGCGTGGGCGGGACGAACTCCATGTAAGCCAGCAGCGGGCTGTTCCCGTTGGATTCGGCCGCCAGGTCGCGAACCAGGTGTTCGAACGGCTTCCGCCACCGGGGGTCGGAACTGCCGTGGGCCAGCAGGATCAGGCACTCGTCATGGGACACGGGACACCCCCGGCGGAATTATCGATCGATCAGTCGCGCGGACATCCGCCGCGACATAAGACGATGCAGTCACAGCCGGAGCAGCTCGGCTGTCACGCCTTCCAACAGTTCCTTGACCCGGATGACGAACGTGACCGATTCGCGGCCGTCGATGATCCGGTGGTCGTACGATAGCGACACGTACATCATGGGCCGGATCACCACTTGGCCGTCGACGGCGACGGGGCGGTCCTTGATGGTGTGCATCCCCAGAATGGCCGACTGGGGGTAATTGATGATGGGCGTGGAGATGAGCGAGCCGAATACGCCGCCGTTGGTGATGGTGAAGGTGCCGCCGGACATCTCGTCCACGGAGAGCTTGCCGGCGCGGGCCCGGTCGGCCAGCGCCTGAATGGCGGCCTCCAGCCGGGGCACGTCCAGGAGGTGGGCGTCGCGGATCACCGGCACCACCAGTCCCTTGGGTGTCGACACCGAGATGCCGATGTCGCAGTATTCCGGAAACACGATCTCGGCGCCGGAGATCTGGGCGTTGATCACCGGCATCTCCGCCAGGGCGCGGCAAACGGCCCACGTGAACACTGACATGAATCCCAGCTTCACCCCGTGCTTCGCCGTGAACGCCTCCTGGTGGCGGGCGCGGAGATCCAGGACCGCCGACATGTCCAGCTCGTTGATAGTGGTGAGCATGGCCGTCTCGTTTTTGGCCGCCACCAGCCGGCGGGCGATGGTGCCGCGCAGGGTGGTCATCCGCTCGCGGCGGACGGGGCGTCGGTCCGCGGGCGGCGCCGGCGACGCGGGCTGCTGCCGAGCCGGGTTCAGCGCCTCCAGCACATCCCGCTTCGTCACCCGGGTGCCGGGGGCCGCCGCGATCCGGTCTGCGGGGATGCCGGCATCCGCCAGAAGCTTGCGGGCGACGGGGGTGAAGCGGGCCCGGCCGGACTCGCCGGCGGCGGCCGGGGTGGCGGTGGGTACCGGCGCTGCGGGAGCCGACGCCGCAGCGTCAGCGGCGCGCGGCGGCGTGGGAGCGCCCGCGGGCGGCGCCGCGGCGGTGTCGATCTCGGCGATGACCGTGCCGATGGGCACGGTTTGTCCCGTGGGCACCGTCACCGTCAGCCGACCGGCTGCCTCGGCGTTGAGCTCCATGGTGGCCTTTTCCGATTCGATCTCGCAGACGGGTTCGTCGGCCCGGACGTAGTCGCCGGACGCCTTGAACCAGCGGCCCACGACCGCCTCGGTCACGGACTCGCCGACGGATGGGACTTTGACTGGGATCACCATGTGCCGCTCCCTCGCTGAGATGCGCTGAGGCGCTACCGGAACGCCTGGTCCAGAATCTCCCGCTGCTCCAGCTGGTGGATCTCATGGAACCCGGTGGCGGGCGAGCCGCTTTCCCGCCGGGCGATCACCTGGAGCGACGGAATCGGATACTTGCGCCGGACGAAGCAGGCCGCGCCCATGTTCTCCGGCTCCTCCTGCACCCAGCGCCAGCCGGCGCCGGCGTACTTGTCCCGCAGGCGGCCCAGGGCGGCTTCGGCCACCGGGTAGAGCTGCTCCATCCGGACCAGGGCCGTGTCGTCGCGGCCGTCCGCCTCGCGGCGTTGCAAGAGGTCATAGTAGATTTTGCCCGAGCACAGCAGCACGCGCCGCACGCGGGCTGGATCGGCGGTCCCGTCATCGAGCACCGGTTCAAAACCGCCGGTGGTGAACGCGTCCAGCGGGCTGACGCAGCGGGGGTGCCGCAGGAGGCTCTTGGGCGTGAACACCACCAGCGGCACGCGCGCGGGGAATTTCATGTGGCGGCGCAGCAGGTGGAACAGGCTGGCCGGCGTGGTGCAGTTGGCGATGACCATGTTGTTGTGGGCGCACAGCCCCAGGAACCGTTCCAGCCGGGCCGACGAATGCTCCGGGCCCTGGCCCTCGAGCCCGTGGGGGAGGAACAGCGCCAGTCCGTTCAGGCGGTTCCACTTGGCTTCCGCCGCGGCCAGGTACTGGTCGATGATCACCTGGGCGGTGTTGGCGAAATCGCCGAACTGGGCCTCCCAGATGACCAGCGCCTGCGGCCGGGCGCCCGCGTAGCCGTACTCGAAACCGAGGACGCCGTATTCCGACAGGAGCGAGTTGAAGGCTTCGAAGCGCCCCTGGCCGGGGCCGATGGCGTTCAGCGGGACGTACTCCTCCTCAGTGTCCTCCAGGTGGAGAACGGCGTGACGGTGCGAGAATGTGCCGCGTTCCACGTCCTGTCCGCTGAGCCGGATCGGGGTGCCCTCGGCCAGCAGTGTGGCATAGGCCAGCGTCTCGCCCATGGCCCAGTCGCCGCGGCGTTCCTCCGTGAGCTGCTTCAGCCAGCCGTCGTAGATGCGGCGGATCTTGTCGAAGATGGCGCGGTCGGCCGGCACGGTGAACACATTCCGCCCCACCTCCAGCAGCCGGTCGGCGGGGACGCCGGTGGCGGGCGAATCCACGAAGTTGAAATCGGCCGGGCGCCGCCGCCGGTCGCAGGCGCCGCGCAGGTGGCAGTGGGGGAGCTGCCCGGCGCGCGCCGCGGCGAACTGCGCCTCGAGCTCGGCGCGGAACGCCTGCTCCATGGCATCGGCCTCACCCGCCGCGATCTCGCCGCGCTTGGCCAGGCGGATCTGGTAGATCTGCCGGGGATCGGGATGCTTGGCGATGATCTTGTAGAGCTTGGGTTGGGTGAAGCGGGGCTCGTCCGACTCGTTGTGGCCGTACCGCCGGTAGCCCAGCAGGTCGATGAAGACGTCGGTGTGGAACGCCTGGCGGTAGTCCAGGGCCAGCTCCGTCGCCAGCACCACCGCCTCGACATCGTCGGCGTTGACGTGGAACACGGGCGACAGCGTCACCTTGGCCACGTCGGTGCAGTAGGTGCTGGAGCGTCCGTCGAGGTAATTGGTGGTGAAGCCGAGCTGGTTGTTGGCCACCAGGTGGATGGTCCCACCCGTGCGGTAGCCGTCCAGCAGCGACATCTGGATGACCTCGTAGACCACGCCCTGGGCGGCCACGGCGGCGTCGCCGTGGATGAGCACCGGCAGCACCCGCGACGGGTCGCCGCCGTGGTCGGCGTCGAGGCGGGCCCGGGCGATGCCCTCGACCACCGGGTTCACCGCCTCGAGATGCGACGGGTTGTAGGCGAGCTCCACGCGGACGGTGCGGCCGTCGGCGGTGGTCACCTGCCGGGTGTAACCCAGGTGGTACTTGACGTCGCCGGCGAAGATGTCATCACCGTAGCGCTTCCCCTCGAATTCCTCGAAGATGTCGTGCGCGGGCTTGTCCATGATGTTGGCCAGCACGTTGAGCCGGCCGCGGTGGGGCATGCCGATGACCACGTCCGCCACCCCGCTGCGTGCGCCGGCGGCGATCAGCGCCTCCAGCGCGGGAATGAGGGTTTCGTTGCCCGACAGCGCGAACCGTTTCTGGCCCGTGAAGCGGGAGTGGAGGAAGTTTTCGAAGACCACCGCCCGGGTGAGCCGCTCCAGGATGCGACGCTTGACCTCAGGGGAGAACCGGGGGCGGTTGCGGGTGGACTCGATCCGCTGCAGCAACCACCGGACGCGCTCGGGGTGCCGGATGTACATGAACTCGGCGCCGATGGCCGTGCAGTAAGTCTCCTCGAGGTGGGCGACGATCTCGCGGAGCGTCGCCGGGCCGAGGCCGATCTCGGCGCCCGCCTGGAAGGTCTTGTCCAGGTCCTCCGAGGTCAATCCGAAGTTGCCGATGTCGAGGGTGGGCGAGTATACCCGCCGCGTGCGCACCGGATTGGTTCGGGTGAAGAGGTGGCCGCGGGTGCGGTAGCCGTGGATGAGGTTGACCACCCGGAACTCGGCTGGATCGAAGAGGACGGAGCGGTCGGCAGGGCGGGCCGCGGCATCCGCCACGGCCGGCGGCGGCGCGGCCTGCCGGAGGCCCAGGTCGAAACCGCTGAAGAAGTGACGCCAGCTCGCGTCCACCCGGGCCGGGTCGGCGGACCACTCGCGGTAGAGCGCGTCCACGAACTCCGGATGGGCGTTGAACAGGAAGGAGTAGCCGGCCGGATCCCAGTCGGCGGCGTCGGGGAAGTCGTCGAATCGGTTCGTGGTTGTCTCGTCGGCCATTCCGGAACCCTGCCATCCATTCTAAGTGACCGGTTTTCAGATGTCAAACAGGGGCAGCCGGATGCAGACGGAGGCCGGCGGTTCCGTCGGAACCGTGCGGGCAGGCGGGCGATGGGACGGATGACGGGAGACCGATCCGCGCGGCCGGCCGTCAGTCGGCGGCGTAGATGATCTCCATGCGGCGGATCCGGAGTGCGGTCACCACCAGGACGACGACGGCGAATGCCGCCAGTCCCGCGACCGCCAGGAGCGGCGAAATCGAGTCCGCCATCAGGGCGAACGGGCTGGGCGGCAGCGGCACGGGATTCATGGCCTGCAGGTAGTAGACCACGCTGACCATCTTGAGCCAGCCGGGGAGCAGGAAGTTGATGCTCTCCAGGCCGAAGAGGGCCAGGACGGGGAGCACCGGATTCCGGAAGAGGGCGCCGAAGAGGAGGAATACGGCTCCGTAGCCGAGGCACGCCAGCACCGTCACTCCCACGTAGCCTGCCAGATATCCCAAGCCGGGACCCTGCAACAGGAATTGCTCGAGGCCGGTCCGGCCCAGGGGCAGCCGCATGAGCAGGAACGAACCGGCCGCGCTGAAGCTGAAGAGCGTGGCGGTCGCCAGCAGCGCGGCCAGGAACTTGCCGGACGCGATCACCTCCCGCCGGACCGGCGCCAGCAGGTAGTAGTGGAGGGTTTTCTCCAGCATGTCCCCCCGGAAGACGCCGGTGAACATCGCCGCGCAGCCGAAGAAGACCAGGAACCGCAGAAAGAATGTCTGAAAGAATACGGCGTAGCCCTGGTCGAGTTTCACGGAGTTGGCCGGCTTGCCGATGACGATGCGCACGATCGAGACCGCCGCGATGATCAAAATGGGCAGCAGTGCCAGCAGCAGGGGCGCCACGAGCCGGCGGGCCCGCCGGCATTTGCGCAGCTCGAGGCGGGTCACCGCCGCCGTCTGGCGGCGCCACAGCCGCCAGGGCCAGGATGCGATTTCGGGCAGGGTCATGATGCGCGGCCTCCTTCGTTGCCGATGAGGTAGTCGTAGAGCGACTGCACGTCGTCGTCGGCGGGCTGGATGCCCTCCATGGCCAGGTTCTCCTCGACGGCGATGCGGTTCATGAGCCGGTAGAAGCCGGCGGCGTCCTTCGTCCGCAGCAGCAGGCCGCGGCCGTCGGAATGGAGCTTGACCTCCACGGCATGGTTGAGCTCGAAGATCCGCGCCGCCAGGACGGCCGGGCGGTCGCAGCGGACCAGGATCTGCATGGGGTGTTCCTCGACCTCCTCGCGGACGTCGTGAATGCCGCCCTCGGCCACCACGTAGCCGTGGTTCATCAGGATGACCCGGTCGGAGAGGATGTCCACCTCGTGCAGGATGTGGCTGGAGACGATGACGATGCAGCCGTCCGCCGCCACCTCCTGAAAGATGGCGATGACCTCGGCCCGGGCCATGGGGTCGAGGCCGTTGAGCGGCTCGTCGAGGATGAGCACGCGGGGCTTGTGAGCGATGGCCTGGGCCAGCTTGATCCGCTGCCGCATGCCCTTGCTGTAGGCGGCGATCTTCTTGCCGGCCGCGTCGGTCATGTTCACGCGGGCCAGGGCGTCCCGGGTGAGCGCCTCCACCTCGGCCTCGGGCAGGCCGTGGAGCCGCAGGAAGCCGCGGATGAAATCGGAGCCCGTCAGCCCCTTGGGGAAGGCGTCGTACTGGGTGCAGTAACCGACGTGGCGGAAGACCCGCTCCGGCCGGTTCACCGGGATGCCCAGCACCTCGATCTCGCCTTCGGTGGGCCGCAGCAGTCCGGTCATGAGGTTCAGCAGGGTGGTCTTGCCGGCGCCGTTCGGGCCCACCAGGCTGGTGATGCCGGGCTCCACCGCCAGGCTCACCCGGTTCACCCCGAGCACCTCGCCGTAAAACTTCGAGACGTCGCGCAGGACGATGCGGGGGTTGGCGTCCATCATCGCACCACCTCGTAGGCCCGCACGCGCCGGTAGAGCAGGAACAGGAATCCGGCGCACTGGGCCAGGATGATCGCGCCGGCCCAGACGGGCGGGATGACGGCGTCCGTCTCGGCGAGGAAGAGGGCGTCCCAGACGATCTTGAGCAGCTCGGCCGGGTTCAGGACGACGCCCCACTGCGTGCTCAGCATTTCGTTGAACGCCTCGGCGACGCCGGCGCTGATGAGGAAGAAGCCCAGGATCAGGAACCCGGCCACCGGCCGCCACTTCACCCAGGCGGAGAAGGCCAGCGCCAGCAGCGCCAGCACCAGGATCCAGGCCCACGAGCCCAACCAGATCGCCACGGCGATCCGCACGTTGGCGAACAGCCAGCCCGCGCCCGCCATGGTGCATTGAAAGATGAAGAGCGCCAGCAGGGGGATCCAGGTCAGGAGCGAGAGGAAGCCCACCAGGACCGTGAGCTTGCCGAGGATGTACTCGGTGCGGGAGAACGGGCGGGCCAGGATCAGCGGCAGCGCGTTGTTGGACAGGTCCGGCGCGATGAGCCCCGGCCCCACGATGGCGGTGAGGAACATCCCCAGGCCCGTCTGGATCGCCAGGAAGTACAGGAAGAAGTCGGCGTTGATGGGGAGCAGGTCCCGGATGGTCTGACCGATCATCTGGAGGCCGAGGGTGTTGTAGTGCAGGTAGATCAGGATGGCGCCCACCGCCGGCGCGGCGAAGCAGAGGATGAAGAACGCAAAGAAGAGCCGCGAGCGGAACAGCCCGGCCATGGCGTAGCGGGTGAGGACCAGGCAGCGGAACCGGGACGGCGTGAGCGGCCCTTCGTACGGCTGATAATTGTGTTTATAAACCGCCATGGCCGTTCTCCATCGCTTTCAGAAAGATGTCCTGCAGGGAATCGCGCTTGTAGTTCAAGCGCCGGATCTGGATGTCCCGCTCGGCGGCCAGCACGTACAGGTCGCGGATCTCCACGCCCTCGGGCAGCACCATCTTGAGACGGTTCCCCGGTGCGGCGGCGCATTCGCAGCCGCGCGCCGACGCCATGGCCAGCAGCGGGGCCGCGTCGCCGACGATTTCCAGTTCCAGGAACTTCCGGTTGGCGCGCCGCTCCGCCTCGAGGTCGCAGACGTGGGCCACCCGGCCGGCCTTCAGGATCAGCACCTCGTCGCAGCAATCCTCGACGTCCTTGAGCAGGTGGGAGGAGAGCACGATGCGGGTCCGGCCGGAGTCGCGGATCTCCTGGATGAGCCGGATCATCCGCTGGCGGGCCGGCGGGTCCATGCCGTTGGTGGGCTCGTCGAGGATGAGCAGCTCCGGGCCGTGGACGATCGCCTGGGCCAGCTTCGTGAGCTGCCGCATGCCGAACGAATAGGTCCCGATCTTCCGGTACCGGGCCTCGCCCAGCCCCACCCAGGTGAGCGCCTCGTGCGCCCGCTCCAGTGCCGCGGCGCGCGGTAGGCCGGTGATCTCGGCCAGCATCCGGGTCAGGCGCAGGGCGCTGAACCCGGCGATGAAGCTGTCGTTTTCGGGCATGTAGCCTGTCAGCCGCCGGATCTCGCGGTGCTGGAGCCGGATATCCAGACCCATCACTCGCGCGGCGCCGGCCTGGGCGGGATGGAAGCCCAGCAGGGTGTGGAGCAGGGTGGTCTTGCCGGCGCCGTTGGGCCCGAGGAGCCCGATGGCGCGGCCCGTCAGGGTGCTGGTGAGTTCGTCGAGGATGGTCTTGGCGCCGAATCGCACCACGAGGCCGTCCAGCTCGATCAGGGGAGGACGGCCCGCGGGGGAGGCTGGGGTAACACGATCGCCTGGGCTCATGCATGCTCCTGAAACCGCCGGCGGGGGAGGCGGCCGGCGAAGGCCGCCTCCCCGCCGGGAGGGGAATTAAAGCGTCAACCGTTTCGGCCGCGGCCGGGTGGCGGACGGAACCTTGTTCGACTGCGGACGAGCTTTCATCAACCGGTCCGGACTGGCGAACTTGGCCCAGTCGGCCGGGTTCAGACTCATCAGGCCGGTGCCGGTGAGCACGATGCGGTCGGTTTCGCCGTACGCGCAGAAGAGCATCGGTTTGAGTTGCAGGAGGAACTCGCGCACCTGCTGCAGCTCGTCGGCCGACATGTCGCCCGCGCGTTCCGGCACGATGCCGGCCAGCGAACCGGCCAGCTTCTGCGCGTTGTGATAGGCCACGGCGGAGAACTGGGCGAAGCGGTCCGTGGGCAGGGCCGCCTGAAAATCAGCGCTCTGGGGTAGGGTGTAGCCGTTGAGCCGGTTGGCGATGGCCTGCGTGATGAGCGAGCGCTCGGGGGCCATGATGAGGTAGCCGTCGTGGAAGGAGTAGTGCACGGTGACGGCGCTGTCCGCTGACGCCACCGTGTAGTAGGTGTCGCCCGACAGCTCGTCGCGCCGGATCGACAGGGTCGCTTTCCCTTCCGCGGCCAGCTTGCCGTTGATCGCCTCGATCAGGCGCTCCAGCGAACCCTGGAAGCGGACGGGGTCGTCCACCAGCAGCACCAGCTTCCAGGCCGGATTCGGCAGGACCGGCCCGTCCACGGCCAGGAGGAACTCGCCGCCCAGGGGCGCGGCCAGGTCATCGCGGAGGCTCAGACCCGTTTCGTCCTCGAATTTCAGCAACTCTTCGAGATCTCCCGGCTGGACGGTGGCGAGGATGTCGAACAGCTCGTCCACGATCGCCCGGGGCTCCTTGGCCAGGACGCAGGCGGCGGCGTAGGCGTCGGGCGACACGAAGTCCAGCGTGCCCATGGCGCCCGGCTCGCCGAGCCAGGAGGGGATGCCCCGGCGCTCCCCGGCAAAGCTGACGGCGAGGCGCAACTGGGGCTGGTCCGAAATGGTCTTCTGTTCCACCACGAGGTAGCGGACGTCCTGGAATCCGAGCAGCTCGTGCGTCGCCGGATCCGCCGTCGCGTCCTCCAGCCGGAGGCCGGCCAGGTCGGCGGCGAACAGCCACGCGGCACCGTCGGCGTACGACTGGGCGATCTGGGCGCCGAAGGCGGATTGGAGGAACGAGCCCGTGCCGGCGGCCGCGGCGGCGGCGCACTGGCGCAGGGAATCGGGCGCGCTGCTCACGAACAGATGATCGGCGGTAACCAGGACGTAGAGGGCCTCGACGCCGGCGGCGGGCAGCAGAGCCGGATCGTCAACCAGGATCACCGGCACCTCGCGCCCCGTCTGGCTGTTCAGGCGGCTGATCTCGTCCGCCAGCATGTCGCGCAGGCTCGCGGCGTCCTTCACCTCGGCCAGCAGCACGATGCCGGGATGCTCATCCTCGAGGTCCCACGCACCCACCACCACCTCGTCGCCCAGGTGAGCGCCGAGGGCGCGGAAGCGCTGGAGCACGCCGACGACCTCGTTGAGCTCCGCGTCGGACAACTCCCGGGCCAGCGCGGCGGCCAGTTCCGGGTTGCTCCGGATGCTCTGGAAGAAGGTGTCGCCGGCGTCGGCCAGCTCCTCGCTGACGTTGGGCAGGGCGGCGACGATCACGGTGTCCTCGGGCAGCAACGCCGCCAGGCGGGGATCGAAGCGCAGCGGGACGTTCGTCACCGACTGGAGCAGTTGCCGGCTCGTGTCAGCCACCTGCTGCAGCAAGGCCTGGTACTGGTCCGCCTCCAGGCTCCAGCCCACTTCCCGGGCCAGCGCCGCCGGGCGGATGCTGGCGTGGGTGGTGACCTGGTGGCCGGGGAACAGCTTGCTGGTCTGGCCGCCGTGGTCCACCCAGACCTCGCCCTCGAGGACGGAGACGCGGGACCCCTTGGCGCCGCTGGTGACGCTGAACACCGTGCCCTTGACGGAAACCTGGCAGTCGGTGGTGTTTACGAACAGGTGGTGGCCCGCTGTCTGGCGGGCGGCGCGCACGATGACGGAACCGTGCCGCAACCCGACCGCCGTGCCGTCGGCACGGCCGCTGACGGCCAGCTCCGCGCGTTCGTTCATTTCCAGCCGGCTGCCGTCAGCCAGGTTGAGAATGGCGCGGGTGCCCCGGGCGGTGCGGATCGTCTGCCCGGCCGGGATCGTCACGCCCGCCGTGACGGGCTGAATCCGGCCGTCCTGGACGACGAACAGCCGCCCGTCCACCCGGTCCACCACCGCGGTGGCCTCGGCGCGGGAGGCGAACGGATTTAGATAGAGCACCAGCGGGATGGCCAGGGCCAGGAGCAGGACGGCCGCGGCGGCCAAAGCCCAGCGCGGCGAGAGGGCCGCGGGCCGGCGGACCGCCGGTGCGGCGGAGGACGCGGTGGTCTGCCAGACCGCCTTGCGGCAGGCGACACAGTTGCGGATGTGATCCTCGAACAGCGTCCGCCGCGCGGCCGGCAGACTCCCGTCGCGATAGGCGGGGATCAGGCTGCGGAAGCCGGCGCAGTCGCGGATGCAGACATCGCCGGCGGGTGCGGCCGACGGGGCGGCGGCCTCCGCCAGCTGCTGGCGGACCCGCGCGGCGGCGGCGGCGAATTCGGCCGCGTCCGGCAGGTCCGTCTGCATGGCGTCGATCATGTCGTCGAGTTTCGGTTTGCGGGTGTCCATGGTTGTTCTCCCTGTCAGATCTGCATGTGGGACTGGAGACGGCGGCGGGCGCGCAGAAGGGTGACGGCGACGACGCCCCACGAGATGCCGAGCATCCGGCCGATCTCGCTGTTGGTGTATCCCTCCACGTAGCGCAGGACGAAGATCTCCGCCGCCCGGGGGCTGAGCCGGGCGATGGCCGCCCGCAGGCGGTCACCCAGTTCGGCCCGGGCGCTCACTTCGTCGGGCTGCGGCTGGCCGGAGTCGCGCGAACCGGGCACCGCCTCCAGCGAGGCGCCGCGGCGACGCTTGCGCAGGAGGTCCAGCGACAGGTTCACGGCGGCCCGGTGGAGGTACGGACCCGGATTCGAACCCGGGTCGGGGCCGGCCTCCCGTTCGATGAGCCTGAGAAACAGGCTGTGCAGCACGTCCTCGGCGTCGCGCATGTTCCGGGTGATCCGGAAGGCGGTGCGGAGGATCATGGCATGGTGGTCCCGATACAGCCGGTCGATGTCGTCCGGCAGGGTCGGGGAGGGGAGGGTGGCCGGGGCTGCGTGCATGGTCGTCACTCCTTCATGTGTCTCCTGGGAGAAAAACGACTGGGTCGCGAAATTATTAACAAGTGGGGTGGAATTTTTCATCCGCGTATCCGTTCCTCATCCTTGAAGTACGCATGGATCGGGCGGATTGTTCGGGATAATTGGGGTCCAGCGGGTCGTGCTCGATGAATGCGCGATACGAAAGTAAGCCGCGTTCGCCGAACACGGCCTGTTGAACCTCTCCGAACACTGCCTCCGCCGAACACGGCCCGCACCAGGATTCCGCCACCGCATGCGCGGCTCCCCCAGTCCCTCTATCTTCCCGCCATCCGGGCCTCGCGGCCCGGGCCACATTCCGCGACCGCCGGCGCGGCAAGGTTGCGAGACCGTATGGGACGACCCCATGGATCGTACGGATTCAGCGGGCCGCGTCCGGCGGACGCGGCCTACGGCCGGATCCAAAGCGGCGTCGAGCCGCCGCACGCCACAGCGCAGGCAGCGGACGGCCCGCGCTATCCAGAACCTTCCTCGATAGAGGCAGAGAAAATGACACTGCCTGACGCTGGGTGCGGCCGGGTCACGGCGCAACCCGACAAGGATCCCACGCCCCCTAGACGCGCTCGGGTTGTGGGGCCATCCCGCATCTCCGGCACGCATCCGGCCCGGAGGGACGGCGGTCAATAGCCTGAGCCGCAGGCCCAGGTGGGCGATTCCTCACTAAATGTCCCACGCCCTGAAGGGGCACGAGGATCATGCGAAGCCGATTGCACCAATTACCGTCAACACAGGTTCGTCAACGCGCGTTCATCGAACGCGCGGTACGCAAGCGCCGTTGGCCCGCTCGCCGAACGCGGCCCGATGGATCATTATGATTTACCGGATGTCGCTCTCCCTGCGCCCGCTCCGGGGCGCGGCCGCCGGATATCTGCTGGCGGTGAGGTTTACGAACAGGCTGGCCGGTAGATGCCCCAGCGCACGGTAAACGCCAGGCGGGCGCCGGCCGACTCGACGCGCTCGAGCCAGCGGGATGTGGCCGGCTCGTCCATCGTCCGGCTCAACTGATAGCGGAGGAACACCGGGTCGGGCGGGCACGGCACGCCCGCCGTGGCCCCCGATGAAACGACGGCGTAGCCGGCCTCCCCGAAGAGCGCGTCCAATCGGCCGCCCGTTTCAGGGCGGAAATCCTCGCCGCGGAGCGACGCCAGCAGCGCCTCCACGAGCCCCAGATCGGGCGGCGACTCGGCGGTGGCCGGGTAGTCGTATTCGGCCAGGACGGCGTACAGCCCGTCCGGGTCCAGGCGCCGCCGGACCCGGCGCAGGAAGGTGACGGGATCCGGAAGCTGGTACAGGAAGAAGGAAGAGACATACAGGCCGGCGGCGGGCAGACGGCACTCCGACACGTCGGCCTGTTCGAATCGCGGCGGATCTTCGTGCCGGACGGCTCCGGCGGTGAGCCGGGCCTCGGCCAGGGCGGCCGCGTCGCGGTCGATCCCCACGAGTTCGGCCCGGGTCAGGGGAGCGAGTTCCTGCAGGACCAGGCCCGTGCCGCAGCCGGGATCCACGATGCGGCGCGCCGCGCGCAGGGGGAGCCGGCCGTAGATCCGGCGCCGGAGCGGCGCCAGCTCCTGGAACTGGCGGTCGTAGATCTGGAACAGGGAGCGGTCCACCTGCCGGCCTAACCGTTGGACATGGCGTCGGGACAGGCGATGGGCTTGTCCTTCAGCTCCAGTGGGCACCCCCCGCCGCAGAGTGGCAGTTCGGGGCAGTCCGTGCATTCGGGCGGCAGCCACTGCCGCTCGCGCAGGCGCACCATGACCGGATGGTTGTACACCGCGTCCCACGGATCGGTGAGCAGGTTGCCGGCGCGCTCGTAGTAGCTCTGGCAGGGGATCACCGCGCCGTCCGGCTCCACACAGAGGTTGTAGCGGCCGGCGGTGCAGTGCTTGGGCCCCAGCTCCAGTTCCAGCGGATTGAGGCGGCAGTACCGGGTGGGCGTGTACCAGATGAGCCGGAGGTCCAGGTGCTCGGCCAGTTCCCGCACCCGCACCAGCGCCGCCTTCAGATCCTCGTCGGTCAGGGCGAATTCGCCGTCGGCGGCCTTGCCGGAGTAGATGATGGAGTTGACCGCCAGCGCCTTCAGCCCCAGCGAGTGGATGAACCGGACGGTGGCCTCCAGCGTCGGGGCGCTGTCGCGGGTGATGGTGGTGTTGGTGATGGTGTAGATGCCGAGTTCCAGGCAGGTGCGGATACCGGCGACGGTCTGCTCGAACGAGTCGGCCCCCACCATGCGGTTGTGCACCGCCGGATCGGCCGATTCCAAGGTCACCTGGACGTAGTCGAGCCCGGCCGCCTGCAGGCCGGCCAGATAGTCACGGTCGGCGAGCCGGACGCCGTTGGTCAGCAGACCGGACACCATCCCCAGCGCCTGGGCGTGGGCGATGAGGTCACGCAGGTCGTCGCGGAGCGTGGCCTCACCGCCGGTGAAGACAACGTGGGGGACGCCGGCGTCCCAGGCCTTCTGCATGATGCGCCGCCAGTCGTCCGTCGCGAGTTCCGGGCATTCGCGGCGCTCGTTGTAGCAGTGCGCGCAGTCGATGTTGCAGCGGTAGGTGAGGGCCAGATCCAGGCGGTAGGGTGCGGAGACGGGGGTCTGGAACGGTTCGATCCGATCCAGCCCGAGGAAGGTGATGGGGCAGACCTCGCTGTCGCCCAGCATGGCGTCCAGCGTCTCGCGGATCGCGGCCCAGTCGGCGGCGGCCTGCCGGCGGCTCACGCGGTAGTGCTTGCGGATGCGCTTCAGCAGCTCCGCTTCGCCGAGACCGCGCAGGTGCAGCCAGGTGTAGTCGCAGGCCGTGGGATTGAGGTGGAGCACCCGCGACGCGTCGATGAGCAGCAGGCCGGTGCCATCCTGCTCCACGCGGAGGTGGACGCGCTTGCCCGCCGGCACCGGACCGCCGGCCAGATGATGGAGGCCCGCCGGGGCGATGGGCTGGCGCTTGGCAAAGAAGCCCTTCAGGTTCATCGGCCACCTCCCGCGCAGGCGCAGGCGCAGCCGGCGCAGGCGCACGCGCAGGCGCAGCTGTGCCCGCCGCTGGAACGCCCGGAGGATGACGACACCGGGATGGGATTCGTCACGCCGGTCACGCCGGACACCAGGCTGCCGAACGAGCTCACCGCCCGGTTGGAGAACCCCTCGATGGCCGACGCCGTCTGGTGGCAGATGTCGGTGAGGCTGAACCCGCCGCCGCCGACCGGCGCCACCGGCACGCCGGTGCCGGGCACCGGCGGAGCGCCGCCGGCCGGCGCCACCGGCGCCGGACCGCCTGCGGCCGTCGGTTCGTCGACGATCCAGCCGCCCGCCGGGAACCAGGTGGGGGCGGCGAACACCACAGGCGGCAGCTTGCGAACCTTGTCGTCGAAATCATCGTCCATGAGCATCCACTGGAGCTGCTCCTCGACGGTTTTCAGTCCGTCCGCGTCGGGGCCGGCCGTTCGCACCATCTCCCAGGCCTGCTGGGTGATGGACCGGTAGTATGCCCGCGTCTCCCGCAGCGAGAAGCCCTTCATCCGGTTGTTCAGGTCCTTGATCATCTGAACGAACATGCTCTTCAGCTCCTTCTCGCCGAGCGATCCGTCCGCTTTGATCGAATCGAGGAAGGCGTTCTCGTACTCCCAGAGTTTGCCCAGGTCCTGCGCGGTCTTCTCGATGGCGGGCTTGCCCCCCGGACCGGCCTTGAGCTTCACGGCACCCTTGCGCAGCAGCCCATACAGGATGAGCACCGTCACCCGGTCCAGCTTCTCCTCGTTGAGCAACGCGGCCATGGGTGCGGTAAGGCCGCGCTTGATCCCGACACCTTCCACGCCGATCTTGGGCGGCAGGTACTTGCGCCGGCGGTAGAAGCCGCGCACGATACTGATCACCGCGGGCAGGATGGGGATCAGAAAGACCAGGAACACGAAGCAGCCGCTGTCGAAGAAATCGTCGCCGGAGCTGCTGTATGCCGCCACCGGGGCTTCGGGCGGTGTCAGCGGGCCTTCCACCAGGGTGCCCGGGAACGAGATGCCCACCTTGTACTCGCCGTCCACCCGCCGCTGTTCCGTCCACTTGTATATGATCCGGCCCGTGTCGGTGACGAACGACTCGGTGAACGCCCGCTCGTGGTGGCGCACCTTGTCCGGCTCGGCGCCCTCCGGAAACTGAACCTGCAGGGTGAAGGCGGTGGTGCCCTCCAGCAGGTTGCCGTCGAACCAGGTGGGGCTGAATTCCATCGAGCCGTCGGCCGGGACGTCGCTGTCCTGGAAGACCATGTAGAGATTTGTGCCGCTCACCTCGAGGGTGCCCGTCTGGCCGGGGCCGATGGCCTTGTCGCCCAGCGGGATTTCGACGCCGTTGGAGATGTAGCTCGACGTCTTGATGCCGCTGAGCGCCACGCCGCCGATCTGGGCCCGGACGGAATCCACCTGGTAGTCCTTGCTGGGGAAGCCGATGTCCACGATGTCGACGGGGTGGGCGCCCGGCGCGCAGCGGAAGGTGATCTTGTAGTAGATGACCAGGCTGCGGTCCTTCTCCACCGACACGTTGCAGATGAATTCGGGCACTTCGAACCGGTAGTCCTGGGCGGGCGCGGCGACTCCGCCGAGGGTCAGGAGCAGGAGGGCGGCGCCGAGAATGCGGGTCACCATTTGGGCTTCTCCTCCATCTGGTATTCGCTGCCGCAGAACGGGCACTTGACGAACGGGGCGCCGGCCTTGACGGTGATGTGCTCCTGGGTGATGGCGCCGCCGCAGCGAGCGCAGGCGAGACTCTCCATCCGGACGTCGCCCGACAGCTCGATCTTCTGCTGGATCACCGTGCCGGCCGCGCCGGCCGGCGCGGCTTTCTGCCGCAGGATGAAGACGAACAGGAAAATGCCGATGCCGGCCATCAGGCTGCCGACGAGCGCGCGCCCTCCCGGGCTGGCGGCCTGCGGACTGAGTGCGGCGAGGATGAACATCAGCCCCAGCAGGAACAGGCCGACGCTGATGAGGAGGGCGACGATGCGACCGAATGTCATGGGTTCCTCCGCGACGGGATGGAGTGCACGCGTACCATGAGACGACTCGCGAGATGTTCTGCGCTCATTGTACCCTATTCTCCGGTATCAATCTAATCCGCTGATCGAGAGAGCAGCCGTCCGGTGAGAGTCCGAAGCAAGGGGCAGCAGTCCGTTCATCGGCCGTGACGCCAGGGACGCGCCAGTCCGTCCTCGGCCACCAACACACCGTCGTCGGTCACATCGAAGTGGTGTTGCAGGGATTCGATCACCAGGTTCAGGTTGGGTCGCTCCACGAGGCAGGAGATGCTGGACACCGAGGTGCTGATGGCCAGGATGTTCACGCCGGCGGCGGCGATCGCGGTGAAAGCCTCGGCCGCGCAGCCCGGACGATCCCGGAAGTGGGGGCCGTGGATCGAGACCAGGACGACCTCGCGCTGGTGGACCACTGCGGCGGCCGGTATGTCTGATGCAATATCCCCGATGGCGGCGAGCGTCAAGTCAATATCCGTCTCGCCGACGCCGAGCACGATGTGGGAGCGGTTGGTGTGATCGGTCAACTCCACGACGAAGTGGGCGTTGACGCCCCGACGGCCGATGGCGCCGAGCAGTGTGCCCGCAACCCCCGGCCGGTCGGGCAGGGACATGACGCCCACCTTGGCCAGGTTGAGGGTTAGCATGATGCTGCTGGCCTTGAACGGGATGGCCGAAGCATGGGACGGAGGAGGATTCTGCATGGCTGTATTATAGGTCAAGTGGTCCGGTAGGAAAAGTAGGGTCGCGTGAGCCGGTAGTCCCGCTGGATTGCCAACCGGGTCATGACGACCACCTGCTGCGCCAGTGCCGGCGGACGGCACCCGTCCGCTTCCAGGCTAGTCAAACGGAAGATATCCTGATATTCTAATCCGCCGATCCATTCGGTACCCGGAGTCGCCATGGACCTCACCCTGATCCTGCTCGCCGCCGGCGCAGGCAGTCGCTACGGCGGGTTCAAGCAGATCGACCGGCTGGGCCCGGCTGGCGAGACGCTCATCGACTATGCCCTGTACGATGCGTCTCAGGCCGGCTTCCGCCGGGCCGTGTTCGTGGTGTCGGATCGGCTGGCGGACGACTGCCGGGCGATGTTCGCGCCGCGCTGGGGGCGGCGCCTGGAGCTGGGCTTCGCCGTCCAAAGCGTGCAACAGGTCCCGTCCGGAGCGACGGTGCCCGGCAGCCGCACCAAACCGTGGGGCACCGCCCACGCGGTGCTGGCCGCCCGGGGGCAGGTGGCCGCCCCGTTTGTTGTGGTCAACGCGGACGACTTCTATGGCCGGGCCGCCTACCACCTGGCGGCTGAATTCCTCAACCGGGTCAATCCGGCGGACATGCGCGCCGCCGTGGTGGGCTACCGGCTGGCGGACACGCTGTCCGAGCACGGCGCGGTTTCGCGGGCCGTGTGCGAGCTGGATGCCCGGGGCCGTGTCCGCACGCTGGCCGAGCGACTCGAGATCCGGCGGGATGGGGATGCCATCCGCTATCGCGACGAGGCGGGCCGCTGGCAGCCCGTATCCGGCGACGCCCGGGTGTCCATGAACATGCTGGCGTTCACGCCGGCTGTCTTCGATCTGCTGGACCGCTATTTCACCGAATTCGTCGCCGAGTCGGGGTTGGATCCGGCGGCCGAGTTCCGCCTGCCCCAGGCGCTGAACCGTCTGCTGGCCGAGGGGCGGGGCGAGGCGGCGCTGCTGGCGGGGGCGGGGGGTTGGTTCGGTATGACCTACCAGGCCGACCGACCCGCGGCCGTGGAGCGGTTGCGCCGTCTGACCGCCGTGGGCGAGTACCCGGAGCCGCTATGGGCGTGAAATCCGCTCCCGACCTGGCCGCGGTCGCCGCGGCCTACGCGCTGCCCGGTGTGCTCGTCGCCGGCGAACCGTACGGTACCGGCCATATCAACGACACGTATCGGATCACGGTGGCCGGTCCGGCGGGCCCGGTCCGGTTCATCCTCCGGCGCATCAACCGGCTGGTGTTCCCTGAGCCGGAGCTGGTGGTCGCCAACACCATCCAGGTGTGCCGGCACCTCGAGGCGGTCTACCGGCGGCGCGGGGAGACCGACGGCGACCGGCGCCGCCAGGTGCCCGTGGCCACCCGTGACGGCGCCTGGCGCCACGTGGACTCGGCGGGCGACTGGTGGTGCGCGTTTCGTTTTCAGGAGGGGACCGTCGGGCGCGACGAGATCGGCTCCGAGCAGGAGGCCTGGCAGGCCGCCCGGGCGTTCGGGCGCTTCTTGCGCGACACGGCCGACCTGCCGCCTGAGCGGATGGCCGAGACCATCCCGGGCTTCCACGACGGCCGCCGCCGGCTGGCCGACCTGGAAGCCGCCGCGGCCGCCGACGCCTGCGGGCGGGCCCCGGGAGCCGCCGCCGAGCTGGCGTTCGTGCGGGACCATCGCCCCATCGTGGCGGACGTCGTCCGGCTGCTCGTGTCGGGCGCCCTGCCGCGGCGGGTCACCCACAACGACACGAAGTGCAACAACGTGCTCCTGGACGCCGCCACGGGGGAGGGCCTCTGCGTCATCGATCTGGACACGGTCATGCCCGGCTCGGCCCTGTTCGACTTCGGGGACATGGTGCGCTCGTTCGTCAGCGCCGCGCCCGAGGACGATCCGGACCCGGAGCGCGCGCGCCTGCGCCCCGGGATCTTCGCCGCCCTGGCCGCCGGCTGGCTGGAGCCCCTGGCGGACGTGCTCACCGCGGCGGAGCGGGAGCACCTGCTGCTGGGCGCGCGCCTCATCATCCTGCTCATCGGCACGCGCTTCCTGACCGACCACCTGCGGGGGGATGTCTATTTCAAGACGCGCCGGCCCGGCCACAACCTGGACCGCTGCCGGAACCAGTTCCAACTGCTGGCGGACCTGGAGGCGCGTCAAGCCGACCTCCAGCGGATCCTCCGCGCGCTTCCGTGACCGCCGCACCGGACCGGAACGAGTGCCGTGCCGCCTCCGGCCGATCCCCGCTCACGCGTCGAGGCGCACGTCAGCGGCCGGTCTGCGCGCGGACAAATGTGACGTCGAAGCTCTCCCCAACTTCCGCCTGGTAGTAGACGCCCGCCAGCGTGTCTCGGCTTGAGTCGTGAGACAGGGTGTACGTGCAGCCAGGGTAGCCCGCATCGCGCAGCTCGACGAACACCCGGAGCCGGGCGCCCTCCCGGAAGGCTTCCGCCCGGGCCACGTGGATCGGATTGGGGTTGAAGTAGGCGGCCTCCACTCGGCCGGAGGCGTCGATGCCGCGGATTTCCAGGAGGTAGCCGCCGTCCTCCCGCAGCCATCGTCCCCGCACGGCTTCCAGTTCCGCGGGGTCCATCGGCTGCAGCGGACGTCGCACCGGGGATTCCGCCGCCGGCGAGGCGGCCGCGGGAGCGGCGCCGGCCGGTTCCGCCGGCCCGCCCGTCCAGAGGACGTACCCGAACGCGGTGGCGCCCACGACGGCCGCCGCCCCGGCCACCCACCAGGCCCACGGCCGGGGCCCGCCGGGGGAGGCGGCCTGTTGACGTCGCGCCGGACGGGTATTGGATCGGCTCATGGCTGGAGACCTCCGGAAGACGGTTCGGGCGGGGTGGGCGTCCGCCGGCGCCGGATGGCGTCGAGCAGCGCCGGCCCAGCCGGATTGGCGGGGTGGCGTGTCGCCAGCCGGTCGGCATAACGCTCGGCCCGTGACCAATCCTGGCGCTGGAGGTAGTGCAAGGCGACCGCGTAGAGGAAGTCGGGATCGTCCGGCTCCAGCGCCAGCGCCCGCAGCAGCGCCGACTCGGCTTCACCCGGCTTGCCCAGCGATTGGAGCAGCAGGCCGAAGTTGTAGTGCACCCGCGGCATGGCCGGCAGGCGGTCCGCGGCGAGGCGCAGCCAGGCTTCCGCCTCGGCCGTCCGGCGCTCCTCCGCGAGGAGCAGCCCCAGGGAGTAGGCCGCTTCGCCGTTCGCCGGGTAGTCGGCCAGCACCGCGCGGTATTGCAGTTCCGCCGGCGCGTTGCGGCCGGTGGCGTTGTAGAGCAGGGCCAAGTTCATCCGGGCGGGGAAGAATTTCGAGTCGAAATCGATCGCCTTGAGATAGTGCGCCTCGGCCGGCCCCGTCTGGCCGAAGTCGACGTAGAGGTTGCCGAGATTGTAGCGGCCCTGGGGGAAGTCGGCCTGGAAGGCGTACACTCGCTTGAGCTCTTCCAGGCTCTTCTGGTATGCCGCCCGCTTCGATGCCGGCCAGGCGCCGGCGGGCACCGCCGCGAGGTGGCGTGCGGCTTGCAGGCGCACGGCCCGCGACGGATCGTTGAGCAGGGGGAAGAAGAGTTTCAGGGCCTGGTCGGGCGGCAGCCCCTCCAGAGTGTCTGCGGCAGTCGCCCGGATCAAGGGCTCTTCGTCGCCGAGAGCCTCACGCAGGGCGGCCTCGGTTTCGGCTCCCGGGTAGCCGCGCAGCAATTCCATGGCGGTCGCCCGCACGATCACCGGCCGCAGGCGGTCCCTGGCCAGTTCCACGAGTCGCGGGGTGGCTTCGGGACTTCGCGCCCGGCCCAATGCCAGGACGGGGCCGTAGTGCGGCTTCTGGGTCAGACCGTACCAACGGGTGAATTGTTGGACCGCCCATTCCACTCCTTTGTCATTGTGGCAGGCGGGCGCGTTGCAGGCGTTGGGTGTGCCGAGCGCCCGGCTCAGGTCAGGGCGGGGCACTCGCAGGCTGTGGTCCAGGCGCCAGTCGTTGACCATGTAGAAGCGGCCTGGCATGTGGCACCGTTCGCAAAGGGCGCCGGGGCTCGGCCGGCCATCGACTTCCTGCTTGTGGAAGTGGTGCGCCGGCGTGTCGTAGGTGTCGCCCCGGTGGCACTGCAGGCAGAGTGCGTTCCCCTCCAGGCGCCGCCGAACGCTGTGCACGTCGTGGCAGTCGGAGCAGCGGACGTCGTTGTGGTACATCTTGCTCTGGGTGAAGGAGCCGTACTCGTAGACCTCCTCCAGGATCTGGCCGTCGGGGTGATACATCCCCTCCCGCAGCAGCTCCGGTAGCTCGTTGTCCAGCAATTTCGCGGTCGGGTCGTAGTCCCCCAGGCTGGCCCGCCGGGAGTGGCAGAACGCGCAGAGCTCCACCAGCTCGCGGTTGGTCAGGCCGCCGGTGCGCACGGTCAGGTCGAAATTCTCCACCGCCGGCCGGGCCATGGGCGGCTGGGCGGCCCATTCCACATGATGCGAGCCGGGGCCATGGCAGGTTTCGCAACCCACGTTGATGTCGGTCCACGTGGTGGTGTAGGTTTCCGATGCCGGGTCGTAGCGCTTGCGCAAGCCGGTGGAGTGGCACTCGGCGCACATGCTGTTCCAGTTGGCGGCCTGGCGCGTCCAGTGCAGCCAGTCCCCCGGCGGGATCCGCTGGCCGGGGTAGAGAAAGAACCACTTCCGGTCCTTGGAGTCCCAGGCCACCGACAGGCACTGGAATCGCCCCCCCGGGAATGGCACCAGGTACTGCTGGAGCGGATAGAATCCGAAGGTGTACCGGATCTCGTACTCCGTGGGCCGGCCATCCGGTCCCTCCGTTTCCACGCAGAACATGCGCCCTTTCTTGTAGAATCGCGCGCGGATCCCATCCCCCTCGAACACGGCGCCGTTGAAGTCGCCGAGCACAGTCGCGTCCGTGGCGGCCGCCATCGACTGGGCGTGGTGGGAATCCCGCCAGGCCGTCCAGGCCTTGACATGGCATGGCCGGCACTTTTCGCTCCCCACGTACCGCGCGGCCGCGCGCTTCCCGGTCGGTCGCACAGTGTGCGCCGAGCGGACCAGGTACACCGGCACTGACAACAGCAGGACCACCAGCGCGATGAAGCCGACCAACTCCCATGACTGCAGCGGCGCCAGGCGCGGGGCGGCCGGGCATGCCGACTCGTCCGGCTTCGCGTCGGCCCCGTTGACCGGGCCGGCAGGCGGATGGGTGTCGTCGGGCGCGGTGGTCATGGCGGCTTAAAGGTACACCTCCTGGGACAGTTCAAAGCGTTGGCGCTGGATGGCGCGGCCGCTGTCCACCCGGACCACCCCGTTCTCGATGCGCACCGGATGAAGGTCCAGCGCCCGAGGCGCGGGCGGACTGAGCACGTCGCCGGCGATGTCGAAGGCTGAAGCATGACACGGGCAGACGAAGCGGCCCTTCGCTTCGTCCCACGGCACGGTGCAGCCGAGGTGGGTACAGGTGCGCGACAAGGCCAGAAACCCGCCGTCGGCCAGCCGCACCAAATAGAACCGGCCCGCCGGGAAGGCGGTCACGGAATGGGGGGTGAATTCGTCCACCGGCCCGCAGGTGACGGTGGCGGATGCCTCCTCGTCCCGGCGGGATCGGCGCGGCCACAGAAAAGCCACGGCGACGCCGGCGAACTCCGCCGCAGCGACGAGTCCCAGGATCTTGCCCGCTGTGCCCAGCCAGCGACGGCGCGAGGGCTCCGCCGGAGCGTCGGGTGTTTGGGGTTGTTCATTCATCGAGCCCTCCCGGTCTCCGCTCAGGGTGGCGGCAGGTGCCCGGCCCACGGCCAGACCAGCGCCATCCCCTGGCCGCGGCAGAAAATGCCGATGGTCGTGAGGACCAGCAGCATCACCACTCCGGCGGCGCCGAACGCCTGGACGATCTCATGGAGGGAAAAGCCGCGGTGCCGCAGCAGCGCGAACGTCGCGGCCCCGACCGCCACCAGGAGCGCCAGTGGCAGCACACCGTCGAGCAGGAGCTCCGGAGCGCGCGGCAGCAGCGTCCGCAGGCCAGGCAGCCATTCGTCGGCCAGGATGGCCAGTGGCGTGACGGCCAAGGCCACGCCCGCCGCAACGCGGGCCAGAAGGGCGCCGCGCGGCGAGTGGAACCACCGGCCGCTCGGTGGGCCGTCGTAGCGCAGGTAAGGCAGCGCAACCAGGACGGCCACCGCCAGCAGCGGCAAGACGAAAACCGCCATCACGGGGTGGAAATGGATCAGCAACTCCTGCAGGCCCATGAAGTACCACGGCGCCTTGGCCGGATTGGGGCTCATGCCCGGATTGGCCTGCGCCTCCAGCGGGGCGTCCGACAGCGCGGCCAGGAGGCAGACGGCCGCGAGCAACGCCAGCGCCGCCGCGCCCTCCCGCCGCGTCAGGTGGGGGGAGACCGGCATCATGGCCGGCCGCGGCCCCGCCGGATCGGCAGTGGGCAGGATCACTCCGCCGGCCTTGCGGACCTGCCAGAAGTGAAACATCATCAGGAACACCGTCAGGATGGGCAGGATGGCGATGTGCAGGGCGAAGAACGTGGCCAGCGTGGCCGGGCCGATGTCCGGGCCGCGCCGGACCAGCGTCTGGAGCCAGCGCCCGGCCAGGGGCAGGTAATCCAGCATGCCGGTGCTGATGGTCACCGCCCAATACGCCAGCTGGTCCCACGGGAGCAGGTAGCCGGTGAAGTTGGACGCGACTCCCAGGAGCAACAGCGCCAGTCCGACGATCCAGTTCAGGGCGCGCGGCGGTCGGAAAGCCCCGGTGAAGAAGACCCGGAGCAAGTGGAGCACCGTGACGACCAGCAGGAGATTGCCGCTCCAGTGGTGGATGTTGCGGATGAAGTCTCCGAACAGCACATCGCGCCGCAGGGCCTGGATGGAGCCGTACGCCGACGCCGGCGACGGCTCGTAGGCGAACAGGAGGAGGACGCCCGTCGCCACCAGCACGAAGAACAATGCCACCGCGGCCCCGCCCAGGCCGAGCGTGCGGTCCAGGCGGAGCGCGGCGACGGGAACCTGCCGCGGGTGGATGTGCAGGATCAGGTTCGCGAAACCGCCTCTCTTCTTGTCCGATCCGTTCCGGACGGTGGCCGCAGGCGCGGGGGCGGCCACCGGGGAGGACGGCACCGCGGCCTCGCGCCGATGCTCCTCCCGCGGCGTGTTCAGAGGATCCGCCACCGGATGGCGTTTTCGATGCCGGGCCGTCATGTTCTTACCGTCTCTCTGCTGAACATCCGGCCCAATCTACCATGCGGACCGGATCCGGGCAAGCCGGAAGGTATTGGCAACCGGGCCGAATCCCCACCGGGCGTTCCGTAATCTAAAGGGCATCCGCCTCCAATCGGATTCCTCATTCATGATGTAGCGGAATTCGTTGGATGCCAGTCAGATCGGTGAATGCAATAGATCCCCTATCCGGGGGACAAGGAGCGAAGAATGCGAAACACTTGGCGCGGGATCGGCCTGATCGTGCTCCTCGCCGCAACCGCGGTCGCCGGTGGTGACGGAACCGTGTGCGCCGCGGACGCGAAACCCAATATCCTGTTCGTCGTGGCCGACGACCTCGGCTGGAAGGACGTCGGGTTCAACGGCTCGGACATCCGGACGCCGAGCCTCGACCGGCTCGCGGCGGGCGGGACCCGGCTCGGCCAGTTCTACGCGCAGCCCATGTGCACGCCCACCCGGGCGGCGCTGCTGACCGGGCGGTATCCGCTGCGCTACGGCCTGCAGACCGGCGTCATCCCTACGGGCGGCACCTACGGCCTGCCCACGGACGAGTGGCTTCTGCCACAGGCGCTCCGGGAGGCGGGCTACGCGACCGCCCTCATCGGCAAGTGGCACCTGGGCCACGCCGACCGGCAATACTGGCCCCGGCAGCGCGGCTTCGATTACCAATACGGCCCGCTGATCGGCGAGATCGACTACTTCACCCACGAGTGCGAGGGGAAGGTGGACTGGTACCGCGACAACGAGCTGGTCCAAGAGGAAGGCTACTCCACGACCCTCTTCGGCGACGATGCTGTCCGGTACATCCGCGACCGCGATCCGGCCAAGCCGTTCTTCCTGTATCTGGCCTTCAACGCCCCGCACACGCCCTACCAGGCGCCGCCGGAGTACCTCGACCGCTACCCGGGCATCGCCGACCCGAGCCGGCGCGCCTACGCCGCCAGCATCACCGCGATGGACGACCAGGTCGGGCGCGTGGTCGCCGAGCTCGAACGCCGGGGGCTGCGCGACAGCACCCTCATCGTGTTCATGAGCGACAACGGCGGCACGCGCAACGCCATGTTCGCCGGCGCCATGGCCGACCTTTCCAAGGCCAAGATCCCCTGCGACAACGGCCCCTACCGCGAGGGCAAGGGCTCGAACTACGAAGGCGGCACGCGCGTCGCGGCGTTCGCCAACTGGCCGGGCCGCGTCCCGGCCGGGGCCACGGCGAACGGATTGCTCCACGTGACGGACTGGTTCCCCACGCTGGCCCGGCTGGCCGGAGCTTCCACCGCCCGGTGCAAGCCGCTCGACGGCCTGGACGTGTGGCCGGCGATCGCCGGGGCCACCCCGTCGCCGCGGACCGAGGTCGTCTACAACGTCGAGCCGTTCCGTTGCGCCGTGCGGGAGGGTGACTGGAAACTGGTTTGGAAAACCACGCTTCCTCAACGCGTCGAGCTCTTCAACATCGCGCAGGACCCGTCCGAGGCGGACAACCTGGCCGACCGGCATCCGGACATCGTCGCCCGGCTGCAGCGGCGCGCCAACGAGCTCGCCGCCCAGGCGGCCAAGCCCATGTTGCTGGAGGCGGGCTTCCAGGAGTTGATGCGCCTGTACCACCTGCCGCCGGCCTTTCCCGGCGAAGAATTCGATCTGGGCCAGGAAAAGTAGCGCGTGCCCGCCGGGGGACCGGCGGCGGTAGATTGAAGGCTGATGACCGGCGGCCGATCGGTCTAACGGATACATGCGTGGCCCGCCGCCGCAAACGGAAGGGAATTTCATCGCGGACTTTCTGTGCTCCCCGGGATCCCTTTTATGGTAGATTCTCGACGTGATCTTCTTGAAGAAGCTGACGTCATGAATGAGGAAGCCGAGACACTGCAGGCGGACCTCGAAGAGCGGCTCCGCTTCGAAACGCTTCTGAGCGACCTTTCGGCACAGTTCGTTCACCTGCCCGGAACCCAACTGGACGGGGAGATCGAAGCCGCTATGCGCCGTGTCTGCGACTGCCTCGGGCTGGACCTGATCGCCTTGTGGCAGTGGTCGCCGGATTCTCCCCATCTCCTGATAATGACCCATCTGTATAGGCCGTTGGGAGGGCCGCCGGTCCCCTCTCCCATGGACGCTCGAGAGTTTTTCCCGTGGATTCAAGCACAAATCCTGGCGAACCGGGAGATCTCATTCGAGTCAATCGACCATTTACCGCCAGAAGCGGCCCGCGACAAAGAGGCCTTTCGCCATTTCGGGATTCGGACGAATCTTGTGTTTCCTCTCTCAGTGAGCGCGGGAGCCGTCTTCGGCGCGTTGTCTTTCAACGATATGCAGCGGGAACGGATCTGGTCCGCGAGGCTCAAGGAGCGCTTGCGGCTGATCGCACAGGTGTTTGCCAATGCCCTGGCCCATCGGCGGGCGGAAAAACTCCTGCAGGAGCAGGAGGAACGCCTGCAGCTCGCCGCGGACTCGGCGGGAGCCGGACTGTGGATCCTGGAGGTCTCCAGCGGCCGCTTTTGGGTTACGGAAAAGGCCCGGGAGCTGTTCGAATTTCCGCCGGAACAGGATGTCACCCTGGACCGGGTGCTGGAAACCGTTCATCCCGAGGACCGCGAAACGGTCCGGCGAGCCGTAGACACGGCGATGCGGGAGCAACGAGAAATCAGCATCGAATACCGGATCGTCCGGCCCAATGGCGGCACCCGCTGGATCTCCTCCCGAGGCCGGCCCCGGGACGGCGGCTCCGGAGCGAGCGACCGCCTGATGGGCATTTCCCTGAATGTCACGGAGCGCAAGGCCGGCCAACTGGCCCTGGAGCAGGCGTACCAGGAGATCAGGCAGCTGAAGGAGCGGCTGGAGAAGGAGAACATCTATCTCCGCCAGGGGGACGATTTCCATTATGTGAAGAGCGGCATCATCGGGCAGAGCGAGGCTGTCCGCCGCGTCCTGCAGCAGGCGGAGCAGGTGGCGCCCACGGACTCGTCGGTGCTCCTCCAGGGGGAAACGGGCACCGGCAAGGAACTTGTCGCGGAGTTCATCCACCAACGCAGCCCCCGCCACGCCCGCCTCATGGTCCAGGTCAACTGTTCGGCGCTGCCGGCGACGCTCATCGAGAGCGAGCTGTTCGGGCGCGAGAAAGGGGCGTTCACCGGTGCCCTGACGCGGCAGGCCGGCCGCTTCGAGATCGCCGACGGATCGACCCTCTTCCTGGACGAAATAGGCGACCTGCCGCTCGACCTCCAGGCCAAGCTGCTGCGGGTGCTCCAGGAGGGCCGGTTCGAGCGGCTGGGCAGCTCGAGGACGCTCACGGTGAACGTGCGCGTCATCACCGCCACCAACCGGGACCTGGCGGAGGAGGTGCGCCGGGGGCACTTCCGGCAGGACCTGTTCTACCGCCTCAACGTCTTCCCTATCCACCTGCCTCCTTTGCGTGAGCGGGCGGAGGACATCCCGCTGCTGGTCCAGTCCTTCGTGCACGAGTTCGCCGGCCGGCTCGGCCGGAAGATCCGGACCGTTCCCCGGCGGACAATGGAGGCATTGCAGCGATACCCCTGGCCGGGCAACATCCGGGAACTGCGCAACGTCCTCGAGCGCGCGGTGATCGTGTCCGCCGGCGATACCCTGCAGATGGACCTGCCGGCGGTGGCGCCGGGGCAGGTCCCCTCGGTTTCCACCCTCGCCGAGGCGGAAGCCGATCATATCCGGGCGGCACTGGAGCGGACGGGCGGCCGGATCAAGGGCCCAGGCGGCGCCGCGGAGCTGCTCGGGATGAATCCCTCCACCCTGTACAGCCGCATGAAGAAGCTGGGCCTCCTCCGACGGACCTCTTAATCGTCACCCTGCGGAGTGATCGGCTGGGTTGGTATGTCGTCCTGGGGACGAAATATCAACCCGCGGCGGTCAAGCCATTCTGCCCCTCCTCATCCCAAATAATCGTAACTATCTGATAATGAATAAGAAATTTCGTGTCTGAGGTTTTGCCACGCCGATTGGCATGAGCCATGCAGTGTACAAAGGGATGATCATCACGCATGTCCAAATTTGTCCGTCGTCCGGGAAGCGGGAAGCCATCCTGGAGATCCTTCGCCACGTCGAGGCCTCCCTCCTTGGACAGCCCGGCTGTCAGGATTGTGCTGTTTTCGAACAGACGCAGGGCGGAACCGCAATCCTCTATGTGGAGCGATGGCGGTCCGCCGCCGACCTGGAGCGGCACATCCGGTCCGACCTCTTCCTCCGGGTGCTTTTGGCCATGGAGCTGGCGTCCCAGGAGCCTGATATCTGCTTTTATGAGCTTCTAGAAGCGAAGGGCCTGCCCTGGATCTCGGCCCTCCGGTCGCAGGAGTGATTTCCCGGTGATCGGCCGTGAACAGATCGACCGGTTTGACTCTATCCGCGGTTCGACAAGACCTGGCGGCCCGGCAAGATCGAAGAGGTGAAATGAACGGATCCGCTCCCCCGCGTCAAGCCGCGGGGAACAGTGGAGCGATGAGAGGTCGGACAATGACGGCTGGTTGCCGGCGAGTCTGTTCCGTCCTGCAGAGTGGGCATGAAAGGCGATCCGGTGCGCCACCGGGCCCGCATCCATTTGACACATCGAATGGTTTGGAAATCGAGGAGGTTTTCAGATGGAAAAAAGGAAATTATTCAGATTTGCTTCAGGAGTGCTGCTGATTGCTCTCGTCTTCATGATGCCGGTTCAGGCGCAGGCAAAGGACGATGAGTGGGAATACACCGTGGCGCCGTACCTGGTGTTCGCCGGCATGGACGGGACGCTGGGCGTCCGGGGGCAAGAGGCCGACGTGAATGTATACACCATGCACAACCTCCAGTCGGGCTTCCTCGGGTATTTCGAGGCCCGCAAGGGCAACTGGAGCTTCAGTACGGACGCCCTCTACATGGCGCTCGGTGCGTCCACCGACTACATCAACCTCGATCCCAGCCAGGCCGCCTTTCTCTTTTTCGCCAACCGCCGGCTTGCCCCGAACCTGGACCTGCAGTTCGGGGCGCGCTGGAACGTGGTCCGGGGCCGGATCGAGTTCAAGGACAATTCGCCGATCCTCGCCGGGACCGTGGTGGAGCAGACGAAGCAGTGGGTGGATCCCGTGGCGGGCCTCCGCTGGAAGCAGCCGCTGGGCGAGCGCTGGCTGGTCAGCGTGCCGGCTAACGTCGGCGGATTCGGCCTCAGCTCCAAGATCGCGGTGGACGTCTTTCCGACCCTCCAGTTCCAGTTGACCAAGAGCGCCTGGATCGGCGGCGGCTGGCGGTTCCTCTACATGGACTACGAGACGGGCTACAAGGACGATGTGCCGATCCCCGGCGAAGATTCCTTCAAATACGACATGATCACCTCGGGCCCCGTCTTGGGCGTGGCGTTCCGGTTCTAGGCGACAAGGAGGAGGTCGATGCGCAAAATCCGGAAAAATTGCCTGTGGGCGGGGATGATCCTGATCCTCCTGGCCGGCGCCGCGCCGGCCCAGGACGACAAGTCGGAGCTGGCCAAGGCCGCGCAGAACCCCGTAGCGGACATGATCAGCTTCCCCTTCCAAAACAACTTCAACTTCGGCTTGGGGCCCTCCGACCGGACCCAGTACCTGCTGAACATCCAGCCGGTCATCCCGTTCCGGGTGAGCGGGAAGTGGAACCTTGTCACCCGGACCATCATCCCGGTCCTTTACCAGCCGGATGTCAGTTCGGACCAGGGGAGCACCGGCGGCGTCGGCGACATCCAGGCCACTTTCTTCCTGTCGCCGGCCGAGCCGGGCAAGCTGATCTGGGGCGCCGGCCCGGTGTTCCAGCTCCCCTCGGGCACCCATCCCCTGCTTACCCAGGGCAAGTGGGGCCTCGGCCCCAGCTTCGTCGCCCTGACCATGCACGGCCCGTGGGTGATCGGCGGGCTGGTCAACAACGTCTGGTCGGTGGGCGGCCAGGCGGCGCGTCCGGACGTGAACCAGTTCCTGTTCCAGTACTTCATCAACTACAACATGAAGGAAGGCTGGTACCTCACCATGTCGCCGATCCTGACCGCCAACTGGGAAGCGCCCGAAGGGGAGAAGTGGACGGTGCCCTTCGGCGGCGGTTTCGGCAAGATCTTCCGCCTGGGCAAGCTGCCCGTGAACGGGAATGCCACGTTCTATTACAACGCCGTCCGGCCCACCGACGGGGCGGACTGGTCCCTGCGCCTGCAGCTGGCGCTGCTGCTGCCGGCGGGGGCGAAGAAAAAGTAGGCCGGTCCCGGCGGCCGGCGCGTTCGGCAGGGAGCGGATCAAATGACGATTCAACGGACTCCTCCGGATTTCCCCGAGCCTCGGGTGGATGGGGAGGACACCAATGGCGGGACGATGCCGGCCGATTCCCGAACCGTCCTGGCGGGGGAACGGACCGGCCTGGCGAAGTTCCGCACGGCGCTGGCGTTCGACCGGACCACCCTGGCCTGGATCCGGACGGCGCTGACGTTCGCTACCTTCGGCTTCGGGATGGTAGGATTTTTCCGGACGGTCGCGCAGACGGTCCGGAGCGAGCAGGCGGTCCGCCTGCATCAGGCGGCGATCCGCTTCGGCGTGGCCCTGATCGTCATCGGGCTGGTCTCGACGATCTTGGCGGCGATCTCGCACTGGGTGGCGCTGCGCCGGCTGCGCCGCGGGGAGCCGCTCCAATTGACCCAGTGGCCCCTGACGATCATCCTGGCGTTTTTTTTCGCGTTGGCCGGCCTCTACGCGCTCTGGTCCGTCTTCAGCCCGTGAGGTCCGTCAGAATGTTTCATCCGGGAGGTGAAACCTTGAAGCGCCCGCAATATTTCCGGTTGGCCCTGCCGGCCCTGCTCCTGATCCTGATCGGATGCAAGGCGATCGGCCCGCCCACCATCCCTCGGGACCGGTTCGACTACAGCCGGGCCATCGCCGACTCCTGGAAGCAGCAAACCCTGCTCAACATCGTCAAGGTGCGGTACATGGACGTGCCCATCTTCTTGGACGTCGCTTCGGTAGTGAGCGGCTACCAGTGGGAGACAGCGGCGAGCGCCGGAGGGACCGTCTCTTCCTCGAAGGCGGTCCAGGGCGACTTCCTCAGCCTGGGGGCCTCGGGCAAGTACACCGACCGGCCCACCATCACCTACGCCCCGAAGACCGGCGACAAGTTTCTGGAGAGCCTGCTCACGCCGATCGCCCCGGCCCGGGTGTTCCAGCTGCTCCAGGCGGGGTACGCCGCGGATTTCGTCCTGGAGCTGAGCCTGGATTCTTTCAGCGGCCTGCGCAACCGCCCCGCGAACATCGGTTCGAAACGTCAGGCGGACCCGGCGTTCTTCGAGGCATTGCAGCTGCTGCGGGAGGTCCAGGACGCCGACGGGTTCGGGATGCGGGTCGAACCGGCCTCCAAGGAAAAGGGTCCGGACATCGTCCTGTTTTTCCGGCAGCAGGACGTCGATCCGGACGTACTGGCAAAAGCCGTCCGGATTCGGGAGCTGCTGGGACTGCCGGCCCAAGCGAGCAAGTTCCGCCTGGTGTTTTCGCCGGTGCGCGGTCAGGGCGACGAGCTGGCGGTGGGCAGCCGGTCCATGCTGCAGATCATGATCGCGCTGTCGCGGGGAGTGGATATCCCGCCGGCCCACAAGGAGCGCAGGCTCACCCCGCCGCTGTCGGCGGAGGAAAGCGGCGCCAGCCCGCTCCTGCATGTCCGCAGCGGGCCGGACCGGCCGGCCGATGCCTTCACCGCCGTGGACTACAACGGCGCCTGGTTCTGGATCGCCGAGGACGACTGGCGGTCCAAGCGGACCTTCGCCGCGATCATGTTCCTGTTCACCATGCTGGGCAGCGGACAGGCGGAGCAACTGCCGGTCCTCACCATCCCCACGCAGTAAGGGTTCGGACGGGCGGATTGGAACGAAGGCAGATGATGAACCAGTTCGAGTTCAACTACTACCGGAAGAACAATGTCGAGAACGACGGGCAGCATCTCACCAAGGACAACAACCTGGTGGCCGAATTCCGTTAGCGGCTGGGACTGAACTTGGGATTGGACTTTAAAATGCAATTTTCAATCAGGAGGTAGAAGAAATGCATAATCGAAACTCCCTCTGGATGTGGACGGTGCTGGCCGCGCTCCTGGCGGCGGCCGTTCCTTGTCTTGGGCAGCAGGCCTCCGCGGCCGCGGAACAGCAGCAAGCGACAGCTGTCGGTGCGACGGCGTACAAAAGCCGCGCCCATCTGCCCATGCCGAACACCATTCATCCGACTTCGGTCGTCTATGACGCCAAGAGCCCGGATGCGAAGTTTCCCCCCATCGAGCAGCTGCGCCCGCCCAAGGGCGCGCCCAACGTCCTGGTCGTCCTGATCGACGACGCCGGGTTCGGTTCATCCGCCACCTTCGGCGGCCCCTGCCAGACGCCGACCCTGGACAGGCTGGCCTCGGGCGGCCTGCGGTACAACCGCTTCCACACCACCGCCCTCTGTTCGCCCACCCGGCAGGCGCTGCTCACCGGGCGCAACCACCACTCCGCCGGCATGGGCAACATCACCGAGACGGCCACGGGCGCTCCGGGATACTGCTCGGTGCTGCCGAAGTCCATGGCGCCGCTGGCCATGACGCTCAAGCTCAACGGTTACTCCACCGCCCAGTTCGGCAAGTGCCACGAGGTGCCGGTGTGGCAGACGAGCCCTTCCGGGCCCTTCGACTCCTGGCCCACCGGCGGCGGCGGCTTCGAGTACTTCTACGGCTTCATCGGCGGCGAGGCCAACCAGTGGTACCCGACGCTTTACGAGGGCACCACGCCGGTCGAGCAGAAGAAAACGCCCGAGGAAGGGTACCACCTCGTGGCGGACATGACCGACAAGTCCATCAAGTGGATCTCCCAGCAGAAGGCGCTCACGCCCGACAAGCCGTTCTTCATCTATTTCGCCCCCGGCGCCACCCACGCCCCGCACCACGTGCCGAAGGAGTGGGCGGACAAGTACAAGGGCCGGTTCGACCAGGGCTGGGACAAGCTGCGCGAGGAGATCTTCGCCCGCCAGAAGCAGCTCGGCGTCATCCCGGCGGACTGCCTGCTTACCCCCCGCCCCAAGGAGATCCCCTCCTGGGACGAGATGCCGGAGGCGATGAAACCCGTCCTCCGCCGCCAGATGGAAGTGTACGCGGGCTTCATGGCGTACACCGACTACCAGGTCGGCCGCATCATCGAGACGCTCGAAAAGCTGAACATCCTGGACGACACCCTGGTGTACTACATCGTCGGCGACAACGGCGCGTCGGCGGAAGGCACCCTGAACGGCGCCTACAACGAGATGGCCAACTTCAACGGCCTGGCAGCGCTCGAGACGCCGGAGTTCCTCATGGCCCGCCTGGACAAGTTCGGCGGCCCCGAGTCGTACAACCACTACGCCGTGGGCTGGGCGCACGCCCTCAACACCCCCTACCAGTGGACCAAGCAGGTGGCCTCCCACTGGGGCGGCACCCGGAACGGCGTCGTCATCCACTGGCCCAAGGGGATCAAGGCCCGGGGCGAGGTCCGTTCGCAGTTCACCCACGTCATCGACGTGGCGCCGACCGTCCTCGATGTGGCCGGCCTGCCGCAGCCGGAGTCCGTGAACGGCATCCAGCAGGATCCCATCGAGGGAGTCAGCATGGCCTACTCCTTCGACGACAGCCGGACTCCGGAGCGGCACGACATCCAATATTTCGAGATGTTCGGGAACCGCGGCATTTACTACAAGGGCTGGACGGCGGTGACCAAGCACCGCACCCCCTGGATCCTCGTGGGCCAGAAGACGGTGCCCTTCGACGACGACGTCTGGGAGCTGTACTCGGACAAGGACTGGACCCAGGCGAACGACCTTTCCCGGCAGATGCCGGAAAAACTCCACGAACTCCAGCGCCAGTTCCTGATCGAGGCGGCCCGCTACAAGGTGCTCCCCCTCGATGACCGGGTCACCGAGAAGCTGGATCCGGACACCGCCGGCAGGCCGGTGCTCGTCCGGGGCAAGACCCAACTCCTGTTCGGCGGCATGGGGCGGCTGAGCGAAAACTGCGTGCTGAACATCAAGAACAAGTCCCACTCCGTCACCGCCGAGCTGATCGTGCCGAAGGACGGCGCCAAGGGCGTCATCGCCGCCCAGGGCGCCAACATCGGGGGCTGGAGCCTCTACGCCAAGGACGGCAAGCTCAAGTACTGCTACAATGTGGCCGGCGTGAACCACTACTACGTCGAATCCGCTACTCCGCTCCCCGCCGGCCCGCACCAGGTGCGCATGGAGTTCGCCTACGCCGGCGGCGGCCTCGGGAAGGGCGGCAAGGTCATCTTGTACCTGGATGGGAAGCCGGTGGGCGAAGGCACCATTCCGATGACGCAGGCGATGATATTCTCCGCCGACGACGGGATGGATGTCGGGGAGGATACCGGCGCTCCCGTGTCCCCGGACTACGGCCCGGTGAGGAACGCCTTCAACGGAGAAGTCAAGGGCGTTCTGCTCTCCATCGTCGACGACCCGAACAATTCGGACCATCTGGTCGATCCGGAGGCCGTGATCCGGGCGGCGATGGGAAAACAGTAAGCCGGAGTGTGAGAAGCCGGCGCAACGGGTAAAACCTTCACCTATTTTTTTCGATCCACGGGCCGCCCAATGGGCGGCCTTTTTTGTGAAGTAGGCCGCGTTCCACTGGTTGCCGGCCGCGAAATTCAGCGGCACGGTCGCGGGAATTCCGGCGGCCCGATGGGGTGGATTCCGTATGACGCGCGGCGGATAGTCCGCCTGGCCGGGTGACCCTGTCGTGGTCGAACACGCGCACGGAGTGCGCGAGGTACTGTCGGAGTTCTTTGCGGCCTCCGGCCGCATGCTACGACAGGGCGGAGGGACGCCGTCGCCAGGCCGTGATCAGCAGGCCGGCCAGGACCGTTGTGGCGGCTGACAGAATGCCGGCCGGCAGGATCCGGCCGTAGATCCAGTTCCCGGTGGCGAACAGGGCGCAGTAGATCATCCCGCAGCCGAAGACCATGCAGAGGATCCCGTGGGGGACGTCCCACCCCGGGGCGCCGGGAGCTTCCAGATCCTCACCGTCCCGCCGTGCGTCCTCCAGCACGCGGCGCCAGCCGGGGCCGCCGGGACGGACCAGGCGGTAGAAGGCGCGCAGGGTCTCCGGATCGGTGGACCGGCTGAATCCGGCCACCAACATCCAGGCCAGCGTGGTGACGGCGACGCCGGCCACCAGCTGAACCGGCGCGCTCACCAGCGGCAGGCCGGTGTGGGGGTGGATGAACTGGAAATAGACGGCCACCAGGAACGATGTGAGCATGGCCGTGATCTCGCTGGCCGCATTGACCCGCCACCAGAACCAGCGGAGGATGAACAGCAGTCCCGTGCCCGCCCCGATCTGGAGCAGGATCTGGAACGCCTGCAGGGCATTCTCCAGCAGCAGGGCCACGATGCTGGTGGCCACCATGAGGCCCACCGTCGAGAGGCGCCCGATGAGCACCAGCCGGCGTTCGCCGGCGTCCGGGCGGATGAACCGGCGATACAGGTCGTTGACCAGGTAGGACGATCCCCAGTTCAGGTGGGTGGAGACAGTGGACATGTACGCCGCCAGCAGCGACGCCGTCACCAGTCCCAGCAGCCCGGCGGGCATGAAGCTGAGCATGGCCGGATAGGCGAAATCATGGCGGATCAGCCCCGGATCGGCGTGGGGGAACGCCCGCTGCAACGCCGCCAGGTCGGGGAAAACCGCCAGGGAGGCCAGCGCCACCAGGATCCACGGCCACGGCCGCAGTGCGTAGTGGGCGCAGTTGAAGAACAGCGTGGCGGCCACGGCGTCCCCCTCGGACCGCGCGGCCAGCATGCGCTGGGCGATGTAGCCGCCGCCGCCCGGTTCGGCGCCCGGGTACCAGACGCTCCACCACTGGACGGCTAGCGGCAGCACCAGCAGCAGGAGGAATGTCTGGCCGTCCGACGGGTCGGGGAGCAGACTCAGTTTAGCCGCCACCGTCGGGTTGCCCAGCAATCCGGACAGCCCGCCCACCTCCGGTCGGCCCAGGGCGACCACGGCGGCGCAGACCGCGCCGGCCATGGCCAGGATGAACTGGAAGAAATCGGTGAGCAGGACGCCGCTGAAGCCGCCCAGCGCGCTGTAGACCACCGTGACGACGCCGGCGATGAGCAGCGTCCAGCCGGCCGGCCAGTGCAGGATCACCGCCGCGATCTTGGTGAGCGCCATCGAGACCGTGGCCAGCACCAGGACGTTGAAGAACGCGCCCAGGTACACCGCCCGGAACCCCCGCAGGAACGCCGCCGCCCGGCCGCTGTAGCGCAGCTCGTAGAACTCCAGGTCGGTGAGGACCCCGGATCGCCGCCAGAGCTTCGCATAGACAAACACGGTGAGCATCCCGGTGAGCAGGAACGCCCACCAGGCCCAGTTGCCGGCGACGCCATTCTGGCGGACCATGTCGGTGACCAGGTTCGGCGTGTCGCTGGAAAACGTGGTTGCCACCATGGACACGCCGAGCAGCCACCACGGCATGCTCCGGCCGGACAGGAAGAACTCGGCGGCGCTGCGCCCCGCCCGCCGCGCTACGACCAGCCCGATCAGCAGCGAGAAGAAAAAGTAAGCGACGATGATGCTCCAGTCAAGCGCGTTCAGGATCATGCGGTGCGTCTCCGGTGTCTGTTTGCGACGTTTCAGCGAGCGGGTGCCGCCGGCGCATGGGCCAGCCGGGCGGCCGGCAGCTCCTGGCGCGGGAGCTCCGGGCCCTCCCAGAAGACCGCCAGGGATTTGTCGCCCAGCATCTGCAGGTAATCCAGGACCAGGCCGTGGCGGCCCGCCGCCAGGCGGATCCGGCCGGTCTGTTCCCGGGACTCGTGGGCGGTTGTGTTCTCCACCACGAGCACCCCGTCGATGAAGAGCCGGCTGCCGTCGTCGGAGCGCAGCGAGAAGGCGTACTCGCCATCGGCCGGGACATCGATGAATCCGGTGAAGCGCAGCCCGAAAAATTCAGGCCGCACGCCGGGCGAGACATCGATGGCCGGGACGGTGGTCACCGCCGCCGGTCGGAGCGCGGCGAAGTCGGGGATGGCGTTCCAGTTGCCGGGATAGTAGGCCGCGCGCAGGCCGGGGACGGTATCGCCCGCGGTCACAGCGGGGAGCGGCCCGATCCGGCAGGTGGTCCGCACCTCGGGACTCGGCGTGAGCCCGGGCCGGAAGGCGGTCGCCCGCAGGGTGGCCGTCCGTTCCAGCCGGATGGGGCCGGCCGTCGACGGTGAGTCGGGGTGCGGCGCGGTGCCGTCCAGCGTGTAGCGGACCGCCGCGCCCGGGACGTCAGTGGCGAGCGTCACGGTCACCGGGCCGCCATCCGCGCCGTCGGTTTCCAGCCGGGGTGGCGGCACCATGGCGGCGATCCCCAGCGCGGCCAGGCGGTCATAGTGGCCGTTCATCCGGTGGGAAAAATCCGCCCAGTCGCGGGCTTCCCGGGGCGACCACAACACCTCGGCGAGACCGGCCAGCCGCGGGAACACCTTGCCGTCCACCGCCGGCTGCGGGGCGTACTCGGCCCACATGTTGGCCTCCCCGCCCAGCACCCGCGCCGCGTGCTCCGGCGGCATCCCCGCCGGAACGGGCTCCAGGCTGTAGATCTTGGCCAGGTCGATGACGGACCACGGGTAGTCGATGTAACAGTGGCTGGTGGGCGAGACGATCACGTCGTTGCCCGCGGCGGCCGCTTCGGTCACGATCCGTTCGCCGAGCCAGCCCCGCCAGTACTGCACGGTGACACCCTCGGCCAGGCCGCCTTCCATGATTTCATCCCAGCCCGTGACCCGCTTCTCCTTGCCGCGCAGATACGCGGCGATGCGGCGGATGAACCAGCTCTGCAATTCCGCCTCGTCCTTCAGCCCTTCGGCTGTTATGCGCGCCTGGCACTTGGGGCAGGCCTGCCAGCGCGTTTTGGGGCATTCGTCGGCGCCGATGTGGATGTACTCGCCGGGGAACAGCGTCGCCACCTCGTCGAGCACCTTCTCCAGAAACCGGAACGTGGCGTCGTTGCCGGCGCAGTAGACGTCGTCGAACACGCCCCAGCGGGCGGTCACTTCGAAGGGCCCGCCGGTGCAGGAGAATTCGGGATACGCCGCCAGCGCCGCCGTGCAGTGGCCCGGCATCTCGATCTCGGGCACCACGGTGATGTAGCGCTCCCGGGCATAGGCCACGATCTCGCGGATGTCGGCCTGGGTGTAGAAGCCGCCGTGCCGCTCGGCGCCCTCGCCCCGCCAGGCACCCACCTGGGTGAGCCGGGGGAACGCCTTGATCTCGATGCGCCACCCCTGGTCCTCGGTCAGATGCCAGTGGAGGCGGTTCAATTTGTGGTAGGCCAGGGCGTCGATGACATGCTTCACGTAGTCCTTGCTCATGAAGTGGCGGCAGCAGTCCAGCAGCAGCCCCCGCCAGGCGAAGCGAGGCTGGTCGGTGATCCGCAGGCAGGGCAGCGCGGCCGGCCCCGTTTTACCGGCCGCCGCGGACTCGGCGGCGGCCGGAAGGAGCTGGCGGACCGTCTGCACGCCGCGGAAGATGCCCTCGGCCGTCGGCGCCCGGAGCAGGACGCCGTCGGTGCGGATCTCCAGCTCATAGCCCTCGGGCGCGAGTTCAGGCCGCGCGTTCTGCCGGGTCAGCCGGATGACCGAAGCGGTTCCCGCCCTGGGCAGCCGGTCGGTGACCGTGAGCTGGCCGCCGGCGGCGCGGCCCAGGGGGACGGCCAGCATCCGGGCGATGCGGCGAAGTTCGCGGTCGCCCGGGTCGGTGACGAGGCGCGTGGACCGGGTCAGGGAGAACGCGCCCGCGTCCATCCGGATCTGCGCGGGTCGGGGGACCAGCGCCGGTTCCGCCATGGCCGCCTTTGTGCCGGACTGAGGGAACGCGACTCCGGCGGCTGCCAGCATCAGGAACATCGCCAGTACAGAACGCATAGACCGACTCCTTGGGCTAACAATTTGGACCGCGACCAGCCCGCGACCGGCGGAACGGCCGCGGCGGAAGATCATGGCAGGGCGACGGTCACCTCGCCCAGCGGCACGTTGCGGCGGATCTCGCCGGAGGGCCAGGGCCGCGGCGGCATGGGCCGCGATCGGACCGGTTCAGCCGGCGAAAGGGTGAGCGCGACAGCCCTACCCAGACGCTGGCGGCAGACCATCCACGCGGACGCCGTGCCGGACCAGCCGGCCGCCTTCGGATCAGCGCGTAGTTGCAGCTCCACGCTGCGGGTGCCGATCGGGAGGGTGACGGTGTGCCAGGCCCACCGGCCGGCTTGTGCTTCGGTCCGCACAGCGGCTTTGCGGCCGTCCACGGTCGCGGCAAGCGCCGGCAGGGCCTGCTTCGCGGCGGCTTCGGCCGGGGTGAGGAGCACCGCCAGCTCCGCGGTCGTCACCGCGGGATTCAGCTCGAAGCGCGCAACCAGACTCCCCGGACCGGCCGATTCCACAGAGGCTTTGTGAACCGCGTCCGGCAGGCCGTCCCCGGCGGTGACGTCCAGCGCCTGGGGCTGGACGCTCCGGCCGTCCACCCGGGCCTGGGCGGCCCGCTCGGGATTCAACAGGCGGGGTGATCCGGTAGCGGGGAACACTGTCACGGCGCCGGCCGACGCCGGGTCCTCGGCGGCTTCGAATACGGCGCCGGCCACGAGCGGGCCGGACGCCTCCGCCAACGGGTAGATTTCGTACACCGCCGTCTCGAAGCCGTCCAGCGGGAGGGTGAGCGCGGCGCCGGCGGCGTACAGGTTCGGTGACACCCAGCGCGTGGGGTACACCCGCTCCAGCACCAGCGTGTTCGCCTCCGGGTCCAGCCCGTACGCAGGCGTCAGTTCCGTCCGGAGCGCCTGGGCGGCGATGACGGGATTGCGGGCGACCAGGATCCCCCGGCGGCCCTTGAAATGAACATACCCGTAGGCCTCGCCGCGGGCGGGGTCGCCGCCCACCATCTCGGTTTGGGTGAGCACGGAGAATCGGTCGCGCGCCCAGCGCAGGGAACGGGCCATCGCCTCCCATTCGCCGTCGCTGAGCAGGTCGGGTGAGATGTACAGCTCCCACATGCTGACGCCGCGGGCGACGTAGACGAGCGTCTCGTCGGTGAATTTGTCCATCGCCTCCGCCTCGCCGCCCAGCTTCTGCAGGTGGCCCTTGATAATGCCGTGGGTCATCAGGTTGGCCAGGGGAAACCAGAAATCGTGGCGGCGGTAGTCCTCGTGGAGCACGGTGTCGCGGTAGGTGATGGCCGCGTCCCGCCGGCTGATGGAGGGCACATCCGCCCAGCCGTAATCCTCGCCCTGCATCCAGATTTGGTCGGCGTACAGCAGCCACCACGGGCTGAGCCAGGTGCCGGAGGTGATGTTGAGGAACATCTCCGGATCTTTCGCCCGCACGGCCCGGCCGAGCGCCGCGACGCTCTCCGTCACAGCGCGCCGCGAGTAGATGTCGACGGGGTGGCCATGGTCCGGTTCGCTGCAGCTGAACTGGATGCCGTCCCATTTGAAGTAGCCGACGCCGTCGTTGGCCGTCAGGTCGGTGACGCGCTGCCGGAACATCCGCCCGTAGTTTTGGCCGGCCAGGCAGAACTGGTCGCCGACGGTCTCGTAGCCGTGCTCGCGCATCCAGCCGATCCGCCAGTCGCGGTGGGAGTAGCCGCCCGTGGGGCCGAACCAGATGCCGAGCCGGGTGCCGAGCTCGGCCAGCGCGTTCCGGATGGGGGCCAGGCCGTTGGGGAATTCGGCGGACCGGAGCACCCAGTCGCTGCGGTAGACGTCCCAGCCGTCGTCCAGGACGAAGGCGTCGAGCGTGAGCCCGCGCTTCGCCACCATCTCGGTCTTGAACTGTCCGATGATGCGGAGCAGGTTGGCCTCGTTCATCACCTGGCCGGGTTCCTTGACCATTTCGGGGGCGCGGACGTCGTACCAGGTGTTATAGAGCAGGTACGGGCGCAGCGGCGCGACCCGGACCGCGTCCAGGTATTTCCAGAACCAGAGCTTGACGTGGGGATCGGGGGCCAGGCCAGTGACGGCCGGCGCCCCCTCGGTCCACTCCGGTCCCAGGCGCACGCCCATCTCCTGGCCGCAGCGCACCACCGGCCGATTCCCGTCCGTTGAAACGGCCGCGTTTTCAGCCGCCGGATACTCCAGACCGAAGAAGGCGCCGCCGGCGCCGCAGCGGACCGCGACCGGCTGGCCGAAACCGCCCGGCTTGAGCGTCTGGACGGCGTCGCCGAGGCGGCTGTCCCGCGCCCAGATCCAGCGCAGGAAATGCGGCGCACCCGTGAGCTGTCGCACGGCCAGCGTCCGCCGGAAGAAAAACGCATCCGCAGCCAGCCGGTAGGCGGCGCGGACCTCCAGGCAGCCGGCGGCGTCGCGGAAGATGAGCTCGAGCGTGACACCGCCGTCGGCGTCCTGCCGGCGGTCATGTCCGGTGAGAAGCAGGTCGTGCGCCCGCACCGTGACGGGGTTGGCAGCATTGGCCGATTGACCCGGCGCCTGCCAGTCCGTCCACATCAGTTCCAGGGCGAATCCGGCGTCGGTAGCCACCGAAGGCAGCGGTCGGCCCGCCGCCGACCAGGACGAGCGGGCGGCCAGGCGGTCTTCCGCCAGGCGCCCGTTCTCGAGGCGGACGGTGAGGACGACCTGGTCGTTCACCAGTTCAAACCGGCTGGATCCGACCGCCGGGTCCGCTCCCAGCGGGGCGGCGGCCCACCACAGCACCAGCACCGGAATCAGCGCGGCGCGGCACGTTGAGTGGATCCTCATGGCTGCTCCCTCGTGATACGGATCGTGCTACTGTAGCGGATCGGACGTGAGAAATCAACGCGTCCGTGCGCGCGAAACGCTGCATGGAACAGGCGCTCGACCGAAGGATCAGTCGCGAGGCGCAGTTTGTGAGGGAATAGCGGCGGCGCGATCGGCGACGAGGCGGATTTTTTCGGCGAGCACGCCGGGATCTTCGAGCGCGAGCCGCTCGGCGGAGACGCGCTGGTTGGCGGTGTAGAAGTTCCGCTCCACGGCGGTCCAGAGCCACGGGATCAGTTCGGCCAGCTGCGTCCGGCACGCCGGGCCGTCCAGGCGGCGGCTCTCCGTCTTGAACGCCGACTTGTCCCAGGATCCGCCGAACAGCTCCGCCATGTTGAGGCGGCGGTAGGAGGCCATGAAATCGCCGGCTTCGTCATCCATGGCGGTGAACACCTTTCGGGGATCAGGACCGCCGGGCGAGGCCGAGCGCTCCATCTCGCGGTGGAGAAAGCGCAGGTTGTCCGCACGCACGGTCATGTCGAAGATGCGGTCGGCGACAACGTAAGGCACCAGGAAGTCGGGCGGCGCGAAAGCGGTCTGCTCCTGCCAGTTTTGGGCGAACGGGGAAAAATTGAGATCGGCCGCCAGCATCTTGATCCGGGCGAACACGTCGCCCCACTCCTCGGGCTCCCTGAGGGACCCGTACCGGATCCGGTCCCACAGCATGTGGTCGAAGAAGAGCCGGCCCAGCCGGTCGGGGTTGAACTCCAGCACCCGCTGCCGGGACCGGTACCCGGTTTGGGACAATTGGTCGAGGCTGAGGCGTACGGCCGCCTCGCGGGGGCTTTTCTTGTCCAGCCGGATGGGCGCGGCGACCACCTCCCAGGTGTCCCGGCCGGGATCGAAGAACAGGCCTTCCACGAGGTACTCGCCGCGCGGAAGCAGGACCAGCTTCTCGTACGTGAGAACGTCGTCCGAACTGCTTCCGGAGGCCGCCAGAGAGGCCGTCTCGCGGAAGGCCACATAGCCGTCCAGGTTGATGATCACCAGTTGGAGCCGGAGATCGGCGCCCGCGGCGACGAGCAGGGTGGGCGCCAGGTCGAATTGCAACAGGACGTGGTGGCTGGGTGCGGCGCCCCAGGCACAACCAACGCCGATCGACAGGATCAGGGAGAGCAGGAACAGACGGGTGCACGTCATGGCCATTACCTCCGCTGCCGGCGCCGGTTTTCCAGCGGGCCGTCACACTCCGTTAGATGAACCGTGCGGCCGGAGGTTCATCCGCGTCCGCGGGGCGGGTCGGCGGGGCGTCAGGGCATGCGGCGCAGCCGGACCTCGACGCCCGGCACATCGGCGAGCAGCGGCGGCAGTTTGGCGATGTCGGTGTCCCCGAAATGATAGGGGTACAGCACCTTGGGCTGGATCCGCCGCGCCGCGTCGGCCGCCATCTCCAGCGTCATGGTGTACGGCAGGTTCACGGGGAGGAACGCGATGTCGACGCCGGCCAGTCGATCCATTTCGGGGATGGATTCGGTGTCGCCGGCGATGTAGACGCGGGTGTCGCCGAAGGTGAGCACGTAGCCGTTCCCCTCGCCCTGCGGGTGGAAGGGGTCGCCGTTCGGCCGTTTATGTTCGATGTTGTAAGCCGGTACGGCCTGGACGAGAACGCCTTTCAACATGCGCGTATCGCCGTTGGCCATGACGGTGACGCACTCCAGCCGGTCGGCGCAACGCGCGGTCGTGATCACCGCCGTCTGGGGTGTCCGGATTTCGGCGATGGCGGCCGGATCCAGATGGTCGCCGTGGTGGTGCGTGATCAGGATCAGGTCGGCGTCGGGCAGGGCGGTGTAATCGGCCAGCTTGCCGTACGGGTCCACATGGATCCGCAGGTTGCCCAGCTCCAGCAGCAGCGTGCCGTGGCCGATGAAGGTGATGGTCAATGGACCGGCCGTCGTGTCGAAGCGGTCCTTCTCCATGGCGGGGCCGGCGGCGGATGCGGCTACGCCCAGCGCAACCACCAGGAACATCACGGACAGTATGCGCATGTCAGCCTCCCATTCGATGTTGCCGCCAGTATAAACGTCCGGCGGACTTCCTGCAACGGGTGGCATGAGGGATTCGGGCTGCAGCGCCGGCGCGGCCAGCGGTTGTCATTTGGCTCAAACAGTCAACCGTCCCGAAGACGCAAATTCACCTGCGCGGATTTCCGGTTTCTGGTAGGATGAAACGGCGGAGAGGAGATCGCCGATGCCGAAGAAAAAGCCGACCATACAAAGCGTGCCGGACAACTCGAATTCCGAACCGGCTTGCGACCATGCGGCGGGTCACGCGTACATGTGCCTGCGCTGCGGCGCACTCTATGAGTCGGTCAACCCGCCGTTCCCCGTGGGCGGGCTCAGCTACAACTACGCTCGTCCCGGTGACGATCCCGCCTACGACGGCGTCGGCCGGTGCGGCCGCTGCGGCGGGCCGTTGTCGCTGATCCGGACGTCCGGCGCCCACGGCCGCATGGCGTAGGCGCCCAGGCCGCGCCCGCGTCTCAACCCCTCGGATTGCCCAGTTGCAGGTCGAAGCGCTTCTTGGCTTCGGTGACCGCGTCGAGCCCCCGCTGCTCGGCGGTCTCCACCGCCTCCTTGAGCAGGCCGAGCAGCAGGCGGGCGCGGTTGGCGGCGGGGTGGCGGCAGTCCGGATCGCGGCTGACGGCCAGGCGGAGGTCGGCGGCGGCCCTCTCCAGCAGACCGTGCTTGAGGAAGATCTCGCCGCGATTGACCAGCGATTGGATGTCACCCGGCAACAGCGCCTGGGCCTGATTGTATTCGCCGACCGCCGACGCCGGGCGGCCCAGTTTGTGGAAGATGACGCCCAGCATGGCGTGAACCAGCGCGTTTCCGCTGTCGAGCACCGCCAAGCCCTCGAAAATCAATCGCGCCTCCGCCAGGCGCCCTTGTTCCACCAGGGCATGACCCGTGTGAAACAGGGCGGCGAGTTGCGTGGGGGTCATGTCGAGGGCCTCGTCGAGGGTGATTTCGCCTTTCAGGAAGCGGTTCCGTTTGGTTTGCGCCGCGTCAGCCATCGTTCCTCCTTGTCAAGCCGGGAAATCATCCCGGTACCGCCGGTGGGCCGGCGGTACCGCTGTTCAAGGCGCCGGAAATTCCGGTACCGCCAGGCTGAGGTACCGGTTGCGCTCGGTATACATGTAGTTACGGCCGACGAGCTCGGCCAGCGCGGCGCGGACGCGATCCGCGGTGTCCGCGCCGCCGTTGCCGGCGGCGGCGAAGGCCACAATCTCGGGAAGCGTTCGGATCGAATCACAGAACTCGAACACGCGTCCGGCCAGTCCGTCCAGCACCGCCGTCCGCTCCTCGGAGTCCGGCGGCTGGCCCAGCGGACGATTGTCCTTCAGCAGGACGAAGCCGGGTCCCTTGCGGCAGGTGAAGTGGATGAAGCGGAGCAGGGCGGCGTCTTTCCATCGCTGGATGGCCCGGGCCGCCGGGCCGATGTAGGTTGCCGGATTTTCCCCCTCCTCCCGCAGGGTGAAGGAGAAGTGGTAGGCCAGATCCCGCAGGTTGACCCGGTTCTCCGGGTAGATGTGGGAGTAGAGGCGCTTGGGGCTGAAGCCGGCGATCCCCCAGCGTTCCGGATCGGCGAAGTATGGGCTGAACCGCTGCAGGATGACCCGGGCAACCACCTGCGGCGGATCGAGGTGGGTGAGCGACGGGAGGAGGTCCAGGATCTCGCGGTAGTGCGCTGCGGTTTCCCCCGGAATCCCGAAGAGGAAGTTCCAGCTCACCGAAACGCCGAACGTGGCGCACCATTTCAGCGTCTGCAGGTTCTGGATGACCGTGGCGCCCTTTCGCAGCCGCCGGAGCAGGTCCGGGTGCAGCGACTCGATCCCGATCTGCAGACTGCAGATGCCCGCGTCCCGCAGCCGGCGGATCTGCTGGCGGGTCATCAGTCCCCGCGCCTCGTAGAAGATTTTCAAGCCGTCCCGCCGGCAGTCCAGGCGCGGCACCAGCTCGTCGAAGAACGACGGGGCGAGGGCGTTGTCCACCGCCTCGAAGTCCAGGGTGTGATGGCGCCGGGCCTGCACCCGCAGCTCGCGGGCCACCCGTCGGCCGGGCTTCGTGCGGAAGGTCATCCGCCGGCCGTTCATCCCGCAGAAGGCGCACTGCGCCTTTTCACCCCAGTAACAGCCGCGCGCGCTCTCAAACTGGATCAGGGGGCGCACCCGCTCGGCCAGACCCGCCTCTTGCAGCTCGCGATAGTAAGCGGTGTAGTCGGGGATGGGCACCTGCCGCATGTCCACGAGCGGGGGCTGCTCCCGGGCGGGAATCACCCGGTCGTCACGCCGGCAGGAAACGCCGGGGACCGGATCGTACGGCCGGCCGGACCGGATGTGGCGCAACAGCCGCGGGAAGGACTCCTCGGCCTCGCCCTCCACCACGTAGTCCACCCACGGGAACGCCCGCAGGGTTTCCAGCCCCATCACGTCGGCGATATTGGCCCCGCCGAACACGATCGTCGTCGCCGGATGCCGCTCCTTGATCCGTTTGGCCAGCAGGAGGGAGCTGACGTGCTGGGTAAACACGGACGTGAACCCCACCACGGAGAAATCGCGCCAGGGGACCCGCTCGAGACAATCGTCGATGAAGGGGGGCAGGATGTCGCGGACGATCCGGTCGAAGCCAATGCGGCGGCCGCGGCCCAGGTCCAGAACCTCGGGGCCGTCCCGGCCGATCACGGCGGCGGCGCTGTTGTCCAGCTCGCCGGAGCCGTAAGGTCCGAACAGATGCTGGGCGAAGAGCCATTCGCCGATCAGCGGGGCGTCCGAGATCGTCTCGTAGATTTTCAAATTCATCGAGGCGGCGAGCCGGATATTCAGGTAGAACGACTCGGCCGGGATGCGGTGCCGGTGCAGCACCCGCTCCAGAATGCCCAGCGCCATCGACCCCCGCTTGGCGGTGATCCACGGCATGTTGACCAGCGCCACTCGAAACATCGCTTAGACCTCCCGGTCACCTCGCCGGATGTCCAGCCGTTCGTCCAGGGACAGCAGGTTGCCCACCACCCGTTGCAGGCCGTCCAGAGCGCCCAGCTGATAGCTGAGCCGGGCCAGCTGCCCCACTCCATCCGGGGTGAACGGGTCCATCCGGGCCAGATCCTGCAGTGATTCGTCGATGCCGCCCGGCCAGCCGCCGCCGGTGGCGGGCGCCACGCCGGGTTCCCGGGCGGCGTCGCGCGCCGGGCGCGCTTCAGCCAGCTCTCGGACATAGGGACCGGCGTCCGGCAGGGCGCATTTGGTTCCTTCCCACACTTCGGCCAACTGCCTCACGTAAGGTCCGGCTTCGAGCGCGACTCCCTGGTCCATTTCCTGCTGGTCGGACACCTCTTTGACGTAGGGCGCGCCGTCGGCCGGGAAGAGTTTGCGGCCGGCCTTCTCGGCGGCCAGTTCGCGCACGTAGGGTCCGGCATCGAGCAAGATGCCCTGGTTCGGCTCCTGCTGGTCGGACACCTCCTTGACGTAAGGCGCGCCGTCGGCAGGGAACAGCTTGCGACCGGCCTTCTCGGACGCCAGCTCGCGCACGTAGGGGCCGGCATCGAGCAAAATCCCCTGGTTCAACTCCTGCTGCTCGCCCACTTCTTTGACGTAAGGCGCGCCGTCGGCAGGAAAGAGCTTGCGGCCGGCCTTCTCGGACGCCAGCTCGCGCACGTAGGGTCCGAGGTCAGATAGGACACGCCGGCTGTCTGCGCCATCGTCCGCCACATCGCGCACCTTCACGCCCAGTTGATCCAGGTCCAGAATCTTGCCGGGCTCTCCCGGTTTCCCCGGCCGGGCCGGGTCCACGTCGGTGCCACCGGTCAACGGGGTGAGCAGGCCGCGCGGTCCCACCAGCTTGTCCACCACCGGACCCGCCTGCGCCGCATTCAGCCAGCTGCTCCGGAGCTCATCGAGGGGGGCGAAGGCGGACCCCGCCGTGTCCAGCGCCGCCAGCGCGTCCCGGGAGAGCCGGTGCGCGGCGGCCATTCCCTCAGGGCTCGCCGCGGACAACCGCAGGTACTCCGCCGGACCGACACAGCCGGCTTCGGCGCCGATGCTGCCCGGGCGGGCGGGGATCTCCAGGTCGCGCGGATCGATGGGCAGGAGCGCATCTTTCAGGCCGTCGGTCCCCGCGGCCTGCACGGCCGACGTGACACCGCTGACCACCGAATCCAGCCCCGACGAGACGCCGCCGGCCCCTCCGGCTTGGATCAGGTCACTCAAGCGATCGATGTTCATGACGGATCCTCCAGTGGTGCGGATGGTCGAGGTCACAATCACATGCAGCTATTGCAATATTATCGGATGGTTTTCCAAATAGTTTCCATCAATGAGTGAAGGCAAAATAGGTCGCCAACACGGGAATGGTCTCGACGGGCCCGGCAAAGGGATCAGCTCGCTGTGCCACCGTCCTGGGTGACCGGGGATTCGATGAACTCATATCCGGCGTCACGGACCGCCGCCGCGCCGTTGGTCAAGTCCGCGACCTGGCGGCGCAACGTGTCGGCGTCGGGTGGTGCCACCAACACCCGGGCGGTCACCTCCGCCGCGAAAACAGGCGGCTGCAGACGGCCCGCGCGGCAGAGCTCCCGCTCCAGCCGGTGCCAGTCCGCGTAGGCGCACCGGATTTCCAGCGCCAGGCGGCGGGACCGCTCCACGATCCCCGCGGCGCGGACGCCCGCCTGCGCGGCGGCGCCGTACGCCCGGATCAGGCCGCCGGCGCCCAGTTTGATCCCGCCGAAATAACGGGTCACCACCACGACCGCATTCCGGATCCCAAGCCGGTGCAGGCTCTCCAGGATGGGCTTGCCGGCGGTGCCGGCGGGCTCGCCGTCGTCGCTGGAGCGCTGGGTTTCCACCTCCAGACCGACCCGAAAAGCGGAGCAGTTGTGGGTGGCGTGCCAGTGCCGCTTCCGGACGTCGGCGATGAAGGCGGCGGCCGCGGTCTCGTCCGTCGCCCGGCCGACGGCGGCGATGAACCGGGATTTCTCCACCACCAGTTCGGCGACGGCGTCACCGCCCACGGTCCGGTAGCACTGCGGCGAGTCAGGGTGATTCATGGCGATCCCGAATGGTGATCTCTGCCTGAAGGCTCGGTTGTCAGCATACCCGTGCGGCGTCGCGGAATCAAGTGGCCCCGCGGCAGGTTCGCCTACTCGCGCTCGAAGGTCTGGCCCAGGGCCGCCGGCGGATTGGCCCGCAGCAGGCGGAGCAGGCCGGCCAGGCGGCGGCGACCGCCCTCGGGCAGGAGGGCGAGCAGGCGGCCCGTCCACTCGGCCTGGCCCACGTTCACCAGCACCAGGGTGAGGATCATGAAGGGGAACGGCGCCACCTGGAGCACCTGGCTGGGGATGCCGGGCAGGAACGGCTGCAGGACAACGCCCAGCCACTGGAGGAAGGCGAAGAGATAGGCGCCCGCGGCGATCCGCAGCGGATGCCAGCCGCCGAAGATGGTGAGGGCCAGCGCGATCCAGCCCAGGCCGTCGAGCCCGCTGATGGTGCCCTTCCAGCCGGCCTTGACGCTGAGCGAGTACATCGGCCCCGCCAGTCCCACCAGCGCGCCGCCGGCCACGGTGTACAGGTACCGCAGCCGGGTCACGTCGGCGCCGCGGACGAAGGCGGCGGCGGGCTGTTCGCCCAGGCCGCGCAGGGTGAGGCCGGGCCGGGTGCGGTAGATCCACACCCAGGCCGCCGCGATCAGGAGGAAGCTGGCGTAGGTCATGACGTCCTGCCGGAACAGCAGCGGGCCGACGACGGGCAGCCGCTCCAGCAGCGGCACGGGCAGGACGTCGAGCCGGGGGCCGGCGGCGCCCATGACGGGCGTGCCCAGAAAGTACGCCAAATCCTTGAGCGTGAGCGCGAGGACGAAGCCCACCGCCACCTGGGACTGGCGCAGGGTGATGCCGGCAACGGCCACCAGCAACGCCGCGGCGGCGCCCACGACCGCGCCGCCCAGGAAGCCCGCGGCCAGGCTGCCGGTGGCGACCGCGACGGCGAAACCCGTCATCGCCGACAGGATCAGCGTCCCGTTCAGGGAGAGGTTGACGACGCCGGCGCGCTCCGAGAGGGCTTCGCCGATGGCGGCCATCACCAGCGGTCCCGCGGTGGCGAGCACGCCGGCCAGACCCGTCAGCAGGATCGCTGTCCAGTCCATCGTGGCCTCGTTACGACCGCGCCGCCGCCCGGTGGCGGAGGCCGTCGGAGAATAACACACCCAGCACCAGCAGGCCCTGCAGCACGCCGGACAGGGACGAGTCCAACTGCAGGGCGATGGGCAACTGGATGCCGCCGATGGTGATGGCGGCGAAGAAGGCCGCCACTGGAACCACCCAGACCGCCCGATAGCGGATGATGAGGGCCACCAGCAGCCCCAGGAAGCCGTAACCGCTGGAAATCGACGGGATCAGCCGGTGATAGACGGCGGTCACCTGCACGAATCCGGCCAGCCCGGCCAGCGCGCCGCACAATCCGAACGCCACCAGCAGGTTCCGCCACGTGGGCACGCCCAGCAGGAAGGCGGCCCGGGCGTTCAGCCCCACCGCCCTGAGCCGCAGGCCTAGCGCGCTCCGGCTCAGCAGCAGCGCTATGGCGCCCACCGCCGCCAGCCCCAGCGCCAGGGACCAGAGGCTGAGCCGCGTGCCGGCCAGGGTGGGGAGCCCGAGCGATTCGGGAAACGGTTCGGTGCCGCTCATGGAGCCGATGCCCGGCCGCTTCCAGGGGCCGAAGATGAGCCACAGAATGAGGGCGGAGGCGATGAAGTTCAATCCCAGCCCGCCGAATATCTCGTTGACGCCGCCGATGGTTTTCAGCAGGCCGGCCAGCACCGCCCACGCGGCGCCGGCAGTCATGCCGGCAGCCAGCGCGATCGACAGAACCAGCCAGGGGGGCAGGGGGGCATCCTGAAGGAGCCGCAGGACTCCGGTGACGCCGATGGCGCCCATGACGATCTGCCCCTCGATGCCGATGTTCCACAGCCCGGCGGCGAAGGTGACGAGCAGCCCGGCGGTGACCAGGACCAGCGGTCCCCAGACGACCAGGACGTCGGCCAGCCGGTTGACGGAGCCGAAGGCGCCCAGTCCCATCTGGCGAAACGCCTCGAGGGGCGACGCGCCGGCCAGCAGCAGCAAGCCGGCGGCGGCCAGCACGGCCACACCAACACCGATGACCGGTCCCCCGGTCCGCAGCCAGAGTGAACGGGCGCGGATCATCCGGCAGCCTCCCGATCCCAGCCTTTGCCGCCGATGAGCCGTCCCAGCGTCTCGATGTCCATGGTGGCCGGATCCAGAGGCGGCGAGCTCCGCCCGCAGAAGCACACCACGATCCGGTCGCTGTGGGCGCGGATCTCGTCCAGGTCGGAGGACAGGAACAGGATGGCCGCGCCCGCCTGGCAGTGCGCGCGCAACCGGATCCAGACGGCGACGGCCGACTCCACATCCAGCCCCCGCGTGGGCTCTTCGATGAGGATGAGCGCCAGCGGCGGAGCCAGCAGCGACAGCAGCGCCCGCTGCTGGTTGCCGCCCGAGAGCTCCCGCATCCGGGTGTCGGGGCGCCCCCGGATCGCGAACTCACGGATCCGCTCGTCGGCCGTGGCCCGGGCGCGGGGCCAGTCGATGAACAGACCCCGCGGCGGATGGACCAACTGCAGGTGTTCCGCCAAATCCATGTCGCCGATCAGACCTTCCTCAAGGCGCGCCGTGGGTACGAAGACCACCCCGTGGCCGCGGAACGACGGGAAAGCGTGTCCCGTCAGGTCGCGGCCTCCGATCCGCACGGTGCCGGCGGTGGTTCGGACCAGGCCCGCGCAGGCCCGCAGCAGGAGGCGCTGACCGCTGCCCGTAAGACCGGCCAGGCCCACCACCTCGCCCGCCCGGATGTCGAGATCCAGCGGCGCCAGCCGCAGCCGGTCGTCCACGGCGGACACCCCGCGCAGCTCCAGCACGGGACGTCCCGGCGCCTGCGGTTGCCGTTGGGGCGGGACCACCGGCCGGCCGAACATGAGGGTCACCAACTCCGCCGTGGTGTACGGCGGGGTCAGCGCGCCGGCCAGCGCGCCGGCGCGGAGGACGGCAACCCGGTGGCAGAGCGACTCCACCTCATCCAGCTTGTGGGAGACGAACAGGATGGTCCGGCCTTCGGCGGACAGCCGCCGGAGGGTTTCGAACAGCTGGGCTTTCTGCGCCGCGCTGATCCCGGTGGTGGGTTCGTCCAGGATCAGCACCCGGACATCCAGGCTCAGCAGGCGCAGGACCTCCAGCTGCTGTCGCTCGCCCACCGTCAACGTGTCCAGGTAGGCGCGTGGATCGAAGGCGAACCCGAAGGTCGCCGCCAGCTCGCGCAGGCGGCGCCGAGCCGCCGCTCGCGACGGGAAGAAATGGCCCGGCCGGCCGGACATGAAGTTTTCCAGCACGGTGAGCGAGGGGAAGTCCAGGGGGTCCTGGTGCAGCATCCCGACACCGGCGCGCACCGCGTCGGCCGGATGGCGGAAGACGACCGGTTTCCCGCCGAGCAGGATCTCGCCGCCGTCCGGGCGCAGGTAACCCGACAGGATTTTCATCAGGGTGCTCTTGCCGGCGCCGTTCTCGCCGAGCAGTCCCTGGATGGTGCCGCCGGGCACGGCCAGCGTCACGCGGTCGCTGGCGGTGACGCGGCCGAATGTCTTGCGGATTTCCTTCAGGATGATGTCCATGGCGCCAATCGGGGATCCGGTGCGACGACTCTCCCCGCGCTCACTGGTTCGAGACGCTCTGGCCCGTCATGCCCTGGAGCAACTGCGGCAGGTACCAGACCTGGGCGTCGGTGGCGGTTTCGCCGGGCTTGAGGAAGACTGCGCCGTCCTGGTACTGCAGCGGACCGGTCCAGAGGTTGAGACCGCCGGCCAGCGCGCCGATGAACGCGTCCAGTTCCCGCGCGGCGGCCGGCGCCAGCGCCGCCCCCTTCTGGTAGCCGACGGCGGAGCGGTCGGGGTCGTTGATGTCCGACCAGTCGGGGCTCAGCCACTGGAACGACGGCTGCCAGGTTCCGGCGCGGACGGCTTCCACCTGCTGGACGTAGGCCGGACCCCAGTTGTAGTACGGCACGCCCAGGCAGACGCCTTCGGCTTCGGCGCAGGCGCTCACATAGTCATAAGGAATGGCGTAGGCCGGCTTGTCCGGCGTGGAGAACTTCTTGGCTTCCGCCAGCGCCTCGGTGGTGTCGATGCCCGACACGACCACGTCGAAACCGCTGGCGAAGAAACCGTCGGCCACCTGCGTGGGATCGGCGGTGACCCCGGGGATGTTGAACCAGAAGCCGATCCACGACACCTTGAAGCGGAGTTGCCCCGGATTGCGTTTGAGCACCTGCGTCCAGGCATGGCGGGCGCCCAGGTAGGTGGCGGCGGCCAGACGGCGCGTCTCGTCGTTGATCAGCGGGCCCAGGTAGCCGATCCGACCGGTGCGGGTGGTCATGGCCGCGGCGAATCCGGCCATGGCCGCGCCGTGCTCCATCCGCCCCATGATGTTGGCGAGGTTGGGCAGTCGGGCGTGGTCCCGGCCCTCGGGCCAGGCGCTGTCTCCGGAGATGTGGATGACCGGGATGTCGCGGTGGGCGCGGGCGAACTCCAGCGCGCCGTCCTTCATGTCGTCGGAGTTGAAGATGACCAGGCGGGCGCCGCGGGCCAGGAGGTCGTCCGCGAGCTGGGCGGGGGTGGTCCCCGGGCGGTCGGAAGGATTGACCTTGTCCACGTATACCATCCGGGCGCCGGGCACGTTCTTTTCGACGTACCGGCCCGCCTCGAAGTGGGCCTGGCTCCATCCATGGTCGTTGGCCGGTCCCACCATCAGCAGGCCGAATACAAATTCGTTCTGCGGGGGCGCCGCCACGTCCGGAGCAGGGCCGGAACCGCAACCGGCCAGCCCGACCAGCAGCATCCCCGCGAGCAGGCGAACTCCCCAAGCTCCTGGTCTTGACATGGGCAACCTCCGGTTAGGATAGCCATATTCTGGCAGAGGCCCGCGGAGTCTGCAAATAAAAAAACCCGGCCGGTGGCCGGGTGTCGTTTTCAGGAGTGACGGGTCGGTCGGAAGGCCGTGGTTCAGTCGGTGAACAGGAATTTCTCGTCGAGGTGCTTCTGGATGTTCCGTTCCAGCAGCTTCTCGTGGTCGAAGCCGCGGATGCCCATGTAATACTCGGCCGACTCGACGAAGGCGACTTCCGGAATCAGGCCGATCATCTCGACCGGACCGAGCGCGATGCCGTACCGCCGGCATTCCATGCGCAGCATCTCGATCACCCGGTACATCGGGGTTTCGCGGAAATTGTGGATGGACACCGTGATCAGCGGGTGCTGGGTGGTTTCGTCGCATCCCAGGTGCGCCTTGACGTGGGGCAGGCCGCCGTGGCCCCACTGCATGATCTGGCAGATGGCGCGGGCCGCCTCCAGGTCGGTGGTGTGCAGGAGCACGCTGAAGCTGATCAGCGGGTGGCGGGCGCCGATGATGGTGGCGCCGGTGTCCGCCGGGAAGGTCTCGGGGCCGAAGTCGGGGCGCCAGCGGGGCTCCTTGATCTTTTCGGCGAAGCCCTCGTACTCGCCCTCGCGGATGTTGTCGATATCGCGGCGGGCCGGATAGCGCGCGGACTCGCTGAACAGGTACACCGGGATCTTGAAGCGCGCGGCCACCTGTTCGGCGAACTCCACGGACATCTGGACGGCCTCGGCGATGGTGGCGTCCTTCAGGGGGACGAACGGAAAGACGTCCACCGAGCCGATGCGGGGGTAGGCGCCCTGGTGCCGCCGCATGTCGATCCGTGCCAGCGCCACCTCATAGAGCTGCAGGCCGGCTTCGAAGATGGCGTCGCGCGGGCCGGTGAATCCGAAGACCGTCCGGTTGCGGATGTGGTCCATGGACACGTCCAGCATCATCAGGTTGGGCACGCTGTTGAGCCGAGCGGCCAGCTCGTCGATGAACTTCCGGTCACGGCCCTCGCAGATGTTGGGGATCACGGCGATGATCTTGCTCATGGACGCCTCCTAGAAGATGCCGAGGAAAATGCCGGCGGCGATGGCCGATCCGATGACGCCGGCGACGTTGGGGCCCATGGCGTGCATCAGCAGGTGGTTGTTCGGATCTTCGGCAAGACCCACCAGCTCGGACACGCGGGCCGAGTCGGGCACGGCCGACACCCCGGCCGAACCGATCAGGGGATTGATCTTGTCCTTCAGGAACAGGTTCATGAACTTGGCGAATAGCACGCCGCCCGCCGACGCGGTGGCAAAGGCAAAGCAGCCCAGGGCGAAGATCAGGACGGAGCGCGGGGTCAGGAAGACCTGGGCCGACGTCGAGGCCCCCACCACCAGGCCCAGCAGGATGGTGCAGATGTCCAGCAGGGCGCTGGAGGCCGTCTTGGACAGCCGGCCCGTCACGCCCGACTCCTTCAGCAGATTGCCGAAGAACAGCATGCCCAGCAGCGGCAGACCGCCGGGCGCCACCAGGCAGGTGACGATCATGCCGGCGATGGGGAACAGGATCTTCTCCGTCTTGCTTACTTTCCGTCCCGGCTTCATCCGAATGAGCCGCTCTTTCTTGGTCGTGAGCAGCTTCATGATGGGCGGCTGGATGATGGGCACCATGGCCATGTAGGAATAGGCGGCGATGGCGATGGGGCCGATCAGGTTGGGCGAGAGGCGGGACGCCAGGAAGATGGCCGTGGGGCCGTCGGCGCCGCCGATGATGCCGATAGAGGCGGCGTCGTTGGCCGAGAAACCCAGCGCGAGGGCGCCGAGGAACGTGGTGAAGATGCCGATCTGGGCGGCGGCGCCGAGCAGCACGCCCTTGGGGTTGGACAGCATGGCCGAGAAATCGGTCAGCGCGCCGATGCCCAGGAAGATCAGGGGCGGGAAGATGCCCGCCCGCACGCCGAAGTAGATCATCCCCAGCACGCTGTTGGTGGTGGTGTTGAACACGTACTCGTGGGTGAGGGGATCGATCATGTAGATGGAAATGGCATCGAAAATCTGGAGGGGCAGGGGGATGTTGCCCACCAGGATGCCGAAGCCGATGGGGACCAGGAGCAGGGGTTCGTACTCCTTGGCGATGCCGAGGTAGATGAACAGGCATCCGATCACCAGCATGATGAGGTTGAGGTACGAGAGATTGACCACACCGAGGCCGGTGAGGATCTGATCCACATAATTCTGGATCTCGCCGGTGTGAATGTCGCGGTTGAACACGCCCTGGGCGATGTTGGTCACCAGGCCGATGCTGTGATGCTCGGCCACGGCGATCACCCGGAACAGCCCGGCCTGGCGGCCCTGGCGGTCTAGCAGTTGCCCCTTGGCGCCGGGTTTGAGGACCGCAGCGCTCATATCGCGCCAGCCCTTGTCGATGCGGAAATAGTGGGTCGGATCATCGAGGGCGAAGAGGACGTTGTCCATCCGGGCGGCCGGCGATGCTATCCGCGTTACATCCGCGGCAAAATGGCCGGGCGCCATGTCGAGACGGGCCGTGCAGGAATCGGTGCCGGCCAGCACCACTTCGAAGCGGCCGATGGCGCGGTTGTCGCGGTCGAACAGAATCCCGGACGTGCCTGGCTGTACCTGCTGCTTCGCCTTGAGATCCCATTCCGGCGCCGAGAAGCCGTGGCGGGTGCCATGGAACAGGGTCGCGTAGGGCGTGTCGGGGAACGACACGCCAAACGTCGGGCCAGCCCAGGCCCAGCCGGCCAGCAGGATCCAAGCGATCATTAAAACTGCGATGCGTCTCACGTGTTCCCTCTGTGTTCCATGGCGGTGTCGCCTGACAGGCGGGCGACGGAGCGCCCGACGCCGCCTACAGGGTGGTCATGGCCGAACGGGCGATCTCCACGAGCGGATCACCTTCGGAGACCACGTCACCGTTCTTGACGTGCACTTTCTTGACGGTGCCGCTGTAGGGCGACCGGATGTGATTTTCCATCTTCATGGCTTCCATCAGCACCAGGTTGGCGCCCGCCTCGACGGTGCTCCCCTCCTTGACATAGACGTCCAGGATGAGGCCCGGCAGCGGCGACATGACGCTCTCGCCGGCGACGGGCCGGCTCCCGCGCGATGCCGGGGCGGTAGCCGGCGGCGGGGCGGCCGCGGGCGCGGGCGCCACCGCGGAGGGCCGATGCATGGTCGGTGCCGCGACGATCTTGCGGCCGATCTCCACGAGGTCCACCGCGTACTCGGTGTTGTTGACCACGATCCGGGCGGTTTCACCGGTCAGTTCCTTGACTTCGGCGGTGTACTCGCGTCCGGCGATTTTTAGAGTATATCGGCTCATCCGTTACGGCTCCTCTAGGTCAGGTTGAAAATGCCGCGCTGCGGCGGCGGCTGGACCGACTGCCGCTGGCGGGTCAGAGTCAGGCGGCTGCCGTGGTCGGGCGCGTTGAGCCGCAGTTCGATTTCCAGAACCGTCAGGATGACGGCCAGCACCTGCGGATCCAGGGGAGCGGCGTCGGCGACGGTTTCCACGGCGGCCGGAGTCGGCGCGGCCGGGCGGCGCCGGCGCTGGAGGAACTCGGGGACGGCCCGGAACGACCAGATCATCAGGGCGGTCAGGGCCAGGCCGATGAACACCACCCCCATGCCGAGTCCGGTCACGATCATTGCTTCGATCGCACTCACGGTTTTTCCTCGCTCACAGGGGGATGTTGCCGTGCTTGCGCGGCAGGTTGGTGTCCCGCTTGGTGCTGAGCATTTCCAGCGCCTTGACAATCCGGAAGCGCGTCGAGGACGGATCGATCACGTCGTCGATGTAGCCCTTCCGCGCCGCGGTGAACGGATTGGCGAACAGGTCGCGGTAGACCTGCTTGAGTTCGTCGGACTTGGCCTTCGGATCGGCGGCCGCGTCCAGCTCTTTCCGGTAGATGACCTCGATGGCGCCGTCGGGGCCCATCACGGCGATCTCCGCGGTGGGCCAGGCCAGGTTGACGTCGCCCCGGATGTGCTTGGAACTCATGACGCAGTAGGCTCCGCCGTACGCCTTGCGAGTGATGACGGTGACCTTGGGCACGGTCGCCTCGGCGAACGCGTACAGCAGCTTGGCGCCGTTGCGGATGATGCCGCCGTACTCCTGGCTGGTGCCGGGCATGAAGCCGGGCACGTCCTCGAATACCACCAGCGGGATATTGAAGGCGTCGCAGAAGCGGACGAACCGGGCGCCCTTGATCGAGGCGTTGTTGTCGAGCACGCCGGCCAGCACCTGGGGCTGGTTGGCCACGATGCCCACCGGACGTCCGTTGAAGCGCGCGAAGCCGACGATGATGTTGGCGGCGAAATCCGGCTGGATCTCGAAAAAGTCGTGCTGGTCCGCCACGATCCGGATCAACGCCTTCATGTCGTACGGCTTGTTCGGATTATCCGGCAGGAGGCTGTTCAGTTCGGAATCCTGGCGGTCGATGGGGTCGGTGTTCTCCGCCAGCGGCGGCGCGTCGGTGTTGTTCTGGGGGAAGAACGACAGGAGTTTGCGCAGGGCCTCCAGCGCGGCATCCTCGTTGTCATAGGCCAGGTGGGCGACGCCGCTCCGGGTGGCGTGGATGTCGGCGCCGCCGAGCTGTTCGGTGGTCACGTCCTCGCGGGTGACCTGCTTGACCACCTTGGGGCCGGTGAGGAACATGTAGGAGCTCTGCCGCACCATGATCACGAAATCGGTGATGGCCGGCGAGTAGACGGCGCCGCCGGCACAGGGACCCAGGATCATGGAGATCTGAGGGACGACGCCGGAGCTGAGGACGTTTTTCAGGAAGATGTCCGCGTATCCCGCCAGCGCGTCCACCCCCTCCTGGATGCGGGCGCCGCCGGAATCGTTCAGGCCGATGACCGGCGCGCCCATCCGGACGGCCATGTCCATGACCTTGCAGATCTTCTCGGCGTACGCCTTGGACAGGGAGCCGCCGAAGATGGTGAAATCCTGGGAGAAAACGAACACCAGCCGCCCGTTGATGGTGCCGTAGCCGGTGATCACGCCGTCGGTGAGGGGCTGGTTCTTCTCCATCTCGAAGTCGGTGCACCGGTGCGTCACGAACATGTCGAACTCTTCGAAACTGCCTTCATCCAAAAGCTTTTCCAGGCGCTCACGGGCGGTGTACTTGCCCTGCTCGTGCTGCTTCTCGATTCGTTTCGAGCCGCCGCCGGCGCGCGCCTTCTCTCTCAGGTTGGCCACATCCAACAGCTTGCGTTCGATGCTCATGGCGCCTCCACAAATATTGCAATGTTTAAATATCACAAGACCACTCGCGAGGCAACCAACTTCCTCAGAATTCATTGAAAATCCGGATGAATCGAAAGGTCACGAACGGACCGATCCGGAACAGTCCGACGCAACGCATTTGACGTATCCGGGAAGTGAACGAAAAAAAGGCGGGGTCATCGGAGACCCCGCCGGTTGCAATCCGAAAAAACAGCGACTCTAGTAGTCTACGTCCTCAATTTCTCCGATCTTGTAGGCCCGAAACGTACCCATGATCCCGGTGTAGTTTTCGTTGCCGATAGAGTTCTTTGCCGGGATGCCTTCGAAGATCATATAGTGGAATTTCCCCACAATCATGTCTTCAAAACCGGTGACGCCCCACGCCATAACGGCATGATAAAGAAAGTCATCGACGATGATGACCACATTGGGATCCAAAGGCGGCAGATCGGGATGGGATAGGGCATGACCCATGAGCCAAAATCTTGAAGCGGTCACCAGCCCCGTCGCCTTGATACCCGCATAACCCATCACATCCTGCGACTCCACATCGCCGGTCTTCTTAACAGGCCCTCCACCTGAGTCGCCGAAGGTGAGATACCCTCTCAGAACGTTGTCCGGTCCCTGTATCATCCACATGTATGCGATTTCCATATAGGGGACGGGCTTGTCGGCGTTCGATTCCGTTTGGATGCCCCGCAGCTCAACCTGCCAATACCCGCTCAGGTCTGTGTCCGCGGCGAGCTGCGTGTCGAGGGCTTCAGCTGCAGCCAAAAAACCGGTCAGGGCGAGGGTGGTCAGGACGCCCGCCAGAATCCGGGCCCGCGCAATATGCTTCATGTTCATGATTCCTCCTTGTTCCTCTCTCGTGTTCATGGCTCGATGTGAGTCCACCGGTTCATTTGCCCGTCACGAGGATCATTTCGTCCTGTTTCCACGCCCGGAAGACGCCGGTGGCCCCGATGCCCTCAGAAATAAGCAGTCTTTTGTCAATGTCGTTGTTGTGCTCGAAATCAAGCTCCATCAGGATAAACTCGGCGACGATGGTGTCGAAATCCTCGACTCGGCCGACGATGCTGATGTAAAGCGGGCTGAGGTACTCTTTATCCAGGCCCTCGCTGGCGTACAGCCAGATCCTGCCGTTGGCGGTGAATCCCTCAACAAAGGTTGTTGGGCGTGGGCGGGGGTTTTTGTCATCCGCTTTGACCGGGTCAAAGGGCAGGAAGCCGATATAACCGTAAATCGCGTGGCCATACTGGAACAACACCATTTCGCTGGACATCTGGTACTGGGCCGGCATGTCCTCTTCGATGGAGAACGAAATCCCGGACAGACTCATTTTCCAGATGCCGGTGACGTTGTTGGTGGCGTCCCGGGTCTGCATGCCGCACAGACCGAATCCCCCCAGGACGAGGATCAGGCAACCACAGCATAGCCATTTTGTGAGATGGCCGGTAGGGTGCATAATGTATGCCTCCTGAGTAAATTGTTATTTGCAGTCATTTTAGTTAATCGGAACGTCGATCGTCAAACGATATTTTGAATCGGTTGTTGATGTAACTGTTTTGACACAAAAAAGTTACGAAGACGCGCTGCGCCGCGAACTCGTAGATGTAGATCAGGCGTCGGACATCCACCGGCTCCGCTGATTAGAAAAAAATGGCGGGGTCATCGGAGACCCCGCCATTTGCAATCCGGAAACGGTGACGCTAGAGTTCTTCTTCTATCTCCCCGATTTTGTATGCCCGGAACGTCCCCATGATCCCGGTGTAGTTCTCGGTACCAATGGAGTCCTTCGCCGGAATGCCTTCGAAGATCATATAGTGGAATTTCCCCACAATCATGTCTTCAAAACCGGTGACGCCCCACGCCATGATGGCATGATACATGTGGTTGTCGATGATGATGATGATGTCGTTGAGTTGCGGAGGCTGTGGACCGGGGTGGGATGCGCCCTGACCCATGAGCCAGAATCTGGATCCGGTCACCAGCCCCGTCGCCTTGATACCCGCATAACCCATCACATCCTGCGACTCCACATCGCCGGTCTTCTTAACAGGCCCTCCACCTGAGTCGCCTAAGGTGAGATACCCTCTCAGAACGTTGTCTGGTCCCTGGATCATCCACATGTAGGCGATTTCCGAAAAGGGGACGGGCTTGTCGGCGTTCGACTCCGTTTGGATGCCCCGCAGCTCAACCTGCCAATACCCGCTCAGATCTGTGTCCGCGGCGAGCTGCGTGTCGAGGGCTTCAGCTGCAGCCAAAAAACCGGTCAGGGCGAGGGCGGTCAGGAAGCCCGCCAGAATCCGGGCCCGCGCAATATGCTTCATGTTCATGATTCCTCCTTGTTCCTCTCTCGTGTTCATGGCTCGATGTGGGTCCACCGGTTCATTTGCCCGGCACGAGGATCATTTCGTCCTGCTTCCATGCTCTGAATACACCGGTAGCTCCCATGCCCTCACTGATGTATTCTCTTTTTTCATCTAATGGATCGCTGAATTCCAATCGCATCAGGATGAATTCGGCGACGATGGTGTCGTACTCCTCGACACGACCCACAATGCTCATGTCAATCGGACCGAGGTACTCTTTGTCTAGGCCCTCGCTAACGTACAGCCAGATCCTGCCGTTGGCGGTGAACCCTTCGAGGAACGTGGGCTTGTAACTGGGAAATTTATCCTCTGACTTCAGTGCATGAATGGGAAAATTGCCTAGATACCCGAAAATCGCGTTGCCATACTGGAACAACACCATTTCGCTGGACATCTGGTACTGGTCCGGCATGTCCGATTGGGTGGAGAACGAGATTCCCGACGCACTCAATTTCCAGATGCCGGTGACGTTGTTGGTGGCGTCCCGGGTCTGCATGCCGCACAGACCGAATCCCCCCAAGGCGAGGATCAGGCAACCACAGCATAGCCACTTTACGAGATGGCCGGTAGGGTGCATAAAGTATGCCTCCTGAGTGAATTGTAATTTGAGGTCATTTTAGTTAATCGGAACGCTGATCGTCAAACGAAATTTCGAACAGGTTGTTGATGTAAATATTTTGACATAAAAAAGTTACGAGATGCTCTGGACGGTAAACTCGTAGATGTAAATCGGGGTGGCAAAGATGTCCGGCAGGCGGTGGGTGCGGACGGGTGTCCAGCCGGGCAGGGCGAAGGTGTTGCTGATCACCCGGGCGCCCGGGCGCAGTTCGCGGCGGAGCTTGGCATCCAGTGCGCGCATGGCGCCCGGAAACAGGTAGCAGACCACCAGATCGGCATCGGCCAGGGACACCGCCAGGAAGTCCGCTCGACGGAGCCGGAGATTGGCGCACCGGCCAAGTCGGCGGAGTCGCGAGCAGAACAACGGCACGGAAGACAACTCGTACCCGATGACGGCAGCTTCCGGAAACCGCCTGGCCATCGGGACGGCCAGCGATCCCCAGCCCGAACCCGCCTCCACGATCCTGCCGGAGAAACCGTTGGGGATCTCCGACAGCATGACCTCGCGGGCCCGACGGCTCGATGGGAGCGGCGAAATCCCGGTTTTAAGTGTGTGATAGACGACAGACAGGACGGCTCCGCCCAGCAGGACCAACAGGCACCAGGCGGCGACAGGCATGGCGGGCGTCTCCTGCGGCAGGGAGTTCTCATGACTATACTCCGGCGCCGGAAAAATTCCAAACCTTCCTGTCTGCGTGGCGTCCTGATGACTGTGAAAAGCGTTGCGGGATCAGGTCGGTCACCATATAATTTATCTATCAATGACTTGGCGTTCGGGCAGCCCATGTCGGAACCCGCATTCAATTAGGATGAAAGTTTCGGACGGAGGCTCCGTCTTCAAATTCATCAGGAGGCAGTGATGTTCAAAGAGTTCAAGGAATTTGCCGTCAAGGGAAACGTGGTGGACATGGCGGTGGGCATTATCATGGGCGCGGCCTTCGGCACCATCGTCAGCTCGCTGGTAGCGGACGTGGTGATGCCGCCCATCGGCATGTTGATGGGCAATGTGGATTTCGGCAACCTGTTCGTGGTTCTGAAGGAGTCGGCCACTACCGTCGGTCCGTACGCGTCCTTGGCCGACGCGCAGAAGGCGGGCGCCGTCACGCTCAACTACGGCAAGTTCATCAACACGATCATCAGTTTCCTCATTGTCGCCATCGCGATGTTCCTGCTGATCCGCGTCATCAACAAGCTGAAGCGGGAAGCGCCGCCCGCTCCGCCGGACACCCGCGAGTGTCCCCACTGTTGCTCCACCATCTCCATTAAGGCCACCCGGTGCGCCCACTGCACGTCCGAAGTGCCGGCGGCCTCCTGATCGCACAGCCGGCCGCCGGATCATCCGGCCCGATCGGGTGAACAGGCAGACCGAAGCGCTCCTGGGCGGATGTTGGATTATCCGAACGGATGACGCGCCGGCCTCAGCCGGTCCAACAGGCCTCTGACGTAACCAGTGGCATGGCTGGCATGGTGGGCCGCGATGAACAGGGGAACGACGGCGGCCAGGGGCGGATCCCGTCGGGAGACGGCGGCATGGACGCCGGCGGCGGCCAACAGGAGACCGTAGCCGGCCGCTTCCGCCAACGGAATCCGGAATAACATGGGGTCAATCACTCCGGCGAGGACGGACAAGCCCAGCGCGACAAGGGCGACCGCCGGCAGCGCATAAAAGAAATGGGTGCCTGGACGACGGGCGCGCTCCCGGGCGAGGGCGATGTTGCGATGCACGAAAGCGACAGGCGTGGTCTCCCGCTCGTGACTGACTACGGCGGATGGTGCAAATCCCACCGCCAACCCCCGCCGGAGCAGCCGTTGTGCCAATTCCTGTTCCCATGACTCCGCCACCGTGTGATCGAAGCCGCCGACCTCGAGAAGCGCCTGGCGGTCCACGGCCATGTTCCAATGACGCGGATAGTAGGCCCGGCCGCCGGCGCCGCCGGCGCGCACGCCGCCGGATCCCAGGGGTGAGGTGAGCACATAGTCCAGGCTCCGCAGGAAGAGCGGGGCCCCTGCCGGTACCCGGTCCGGTCCTCCGGCAAATACCAACCCTTTGTCCAGTGCGGCGGAGAATGCCGCCAGCCATCCGGTCTGGGGGACGGCGTCATCATCGGTGAAGGCGAGCCGTCCGGCGACGGCTCGGGCCACACCCTGGTTCCAGGCGGCCGGACGGTGCGGCGGGTCCGGCACGAGATAGTCCGCGCCGTGGGCCGCGGCGGCGGCGCGGCGGTCCGGTCGGCCATCGGGATCCAGCACGATCACCTGCGCACGCGACTCGATCTCCCCACGGGACAGGGCGGCGAGCAGCTGTTCCAGCCCGGCCGGGCGGTGCTCGGTGAAGACGATGACGGTGAACGGCGGCAAGTTGTCCATGGGCTGGCGCGACCATTGTACCCAGTACCATCAGAACGCTCAACGACTTTCAGGTTGCGCCCGTGGCGGATATCCCGCTATGATGGCGTCGATCGCACAACCCTGAATCGAGGTGATCGCATGGGGGAGTTGGCCGGGTGGCTGACACTGGTGACGGCGCTGGGAGTCGGGGTGCTGCTGGTGGTCCTCTATCGGCGGATCGCCGCTGACCGACGGCAGACGGACGAACTGGTCCTGCGCGTCGAGGCCCTCGGCCGGGAGATCGAGCGCACGGAACGCGCGGTGCTCGAGGAGTTCGGCCGCAACCGCGAGGAACAGGACCGGCAGGCCCGGGCGCTGCGCGAGGAGGTGGGCGACCGGCTCAACGCCACGGGCGACGGCATGTTGCGCAGCCTGGGCGAGATCACCCAGGCCCAGCGGCAGCAGCTGGAACTCTTCTCCCATCGTCTGGAGCAGTTGATCGGCTCCATGGAGCAGAAGCACGACGGCCTGCGCGGGGCGGTGGAACAGAAGCTCTCGCAGATCCAGAGCGACAACGCCACGCGGCTGGAGGAGATGCGCCGCACGGTGGACGAAAAACTGCAGGGAACCCTGGAAAAGCGTCTCGGCGAATCGTTCCGGCAGGTCTCGGAACGGCTGGAGCAGGTCTACCGCGGCCTGGGCGAGATGCAGGCACTGGCCAGCGGGGTGGGCGACCTGAAGCGGGTGCTGACCAACGTCAAGACCCGCGGCATCTGGGGCGAGATCGCCCTGGGCAACCTGCTGGAACAGATTCTGAACCCCGACCAGTTCGGCGTCAACGTCGCCACGCGGCCGGGGAGCAACGAGCGGGTGGAGTACGCGGTGAAGCTGCCCGGGCGGGGCGATGACGAGAGTCCGGTCTGGCTCCCCATCGACGCCAAGTTTCCCAAGGAGGACTACGAGCGGTTACTGGAGGCCGCCGACGCCGGCGACGCCGACGGTGTCGCCCGGGCGTCCCAGCAGCTCGAGACCCGCATCAAGGCGGCGGCGCGCGAAATCCACGACAAGTACGTCAGTCCGCCGGCGACGACGGATTTCGCCCTGATGTTTCTGCCCACCGAGGGGCTGTACGCCGAGGTGCTGCGCCGGCCCGGGCTGCTGGAAGCGCTTCAGCGGGACCTCCGCGTGGTGGTGGCCGGCCCCACCACCATCGCCGCCATCCTGAACTCACTCCAGATGGGGTTCCGCACATTGGCCATCGAGCAGCGCTCCAGCGAGGTGTGGAAGCTGCTCGGGGCCGTCCGGACCGAATTCGGGAAATTCGGCGACACGCTGGACAAGGTCAAGAAGAAGCTGGATGCGGCGTCCACCGAGATCGACACCGCCGCCCGCAAGACGCGCACCATCACCCGGCGGTTGCGCGCGG